>Ga0228535_1000971_pt1 | contig 58327 bp, 35 predicted proteins | sample SJ1metagenome_FD_168457 | JGI IMG/M metagenome (GOLD analysis project Ga0228535, IMG submission 168457) | Enriched culture of PCE-dechlorinating microbial communities from Ithaca, New York, USA - SJ1 | ecosystem: Engineered > Modeled > Simulated communities (microbial... > Unclassified | place...
CAATCGTCTCGCTGTAGGAGATCGGCCCTTTTCCGGTGGAGCTTGAACAGGGGAACCTCTGGCGGCCAAACGACGCAAGAAATACGTAATTCTACGTAGATCCGTCGAGCGTCTTCATGCGATGGCTTTGCACCGTACCATCTTTGGCTTTCTGTGTGACAGTGGGCAGAGACCATGAGACCTCGCCGCGGAGTCATCTGCTTCTGTTCTCAAGGCTCTTTTGGCATAACCTCGATGACGAACTTCTGGGTCGTTGCGCCAACCCGCTCGGCATCTATGGAAAGGACCTTTTCAATGCCCCAACGCAGCACCGCCTCATCGAGTCTGCGCACCTGGCGATCAATCGCGACAGCGACAATGACGTCGACCTTGCCCGGTGCATCCGGTTTGCCTGAGAGCACGCCTGTCGCCTCGTCGATTCCGAGCCACGCCGGCCCCTCGCTGAGCGTGAACTGAGGCTTCTCGATGTCAAAGTAGCCGCTTATCTGTTGGCCATCCGCCATCCGCGAGCTGAGATCACCCAACGATCGGTTGGCCAGAACCTGGTAGCGGTACTCAGAGCCCACCCGTGCAGTCCTCGCCGGCCTGCTGTAGACGACGGGTCGTGGGGCAACGGCGTAGTCGGAAGGCCCACTGCGACGGCCATGCTCGTCGACCGCAACGACGCGGTAGTAGGTCTTGTTGGCGGCAGGCACTTCCATATCAGCACCGAGTACCTCCAGCTCCGTAGATCTGGTCTCGGCGATGAAGTTTGCGGGGAACCAGGGATTCCAGTCCGCCATCGCTTCTTGGGTCACACCTACGATGCCCTGGTGTCTCTGGTCGGCAATCGTGAAGCCCTTCTCATCGCTGCCGTAGATCCGGTACTTCACCGGGCTGTGACCCACCGGGTTGGCTTTCCAGCGGAGAGTGCCTGTGCTTTTGGCGCGGTCGTACTCCACGGTCACGTTGAGCGGGTGCGCGGGGCCATGGGGAGTGAAGCTCCACGTTTTGCTCCAAGGCCCCCACACGCCTCGATCATCCTGGGCACGGACATGCCAGTAGTACGTGCGGTCCGGCGTCAGCAGGCCCGGCTCAGGCAGGGTATACTGAGCCTTGACCTGGATTCTCTCCTCGCCGGTGCTCTTGTCCTTTTCCTTGGCGGCGTCGGCAGTCCGCGAAATGAGCTTGTAGAAGCTCATCGAAAGCGGCCACCTCATGTCCTGACGTGCGGACAGCTCGAACTGGTAGTCGGAAATCGCGTCTCCGTCGGGATCGCTGGGCACAGCCCACTGAAAGACGACATCCGTGCCGCTCGCTTCGCCTCCGTCGAGCGGCGAAAGGGCTTCGGCGGGCGCTTGAGGCGGTCTTGAAGCCGACCGTTCGACCCAGTCATGAGTGATCCGCACCTTGCGGTTCCCTGCGGACTCATCGGAGTAGGTGAAGCTGTTCTCACCGACGATCATCTCCGGCAGGGCCAGGGGGGCCATTTGCACGTCATTGACGATCGCCAGGCGATGAAGCCGCGATGGTCCCTCCAACTCGCATTTGAGCTGATACTCGTAATAAGCCGGACCGACAATCGAAAAGAACTTGTCGAGGTTGTCCTGCACCGGTCTCCAGGTCTTGCCGTCCTGACAAATGAAGAACTTGGCCCCCACGTCGTCCGCTTCGAGTCGGCCTCCCACAAAGACGTAGGGGCTACGCATCGACCAGATGATCACGCCGGTCTTGCCTTCGTCGGCAGCCAGGCCATCCGATCGCATCGTGATGTTCTCCATCGCGGCGATCCCTTTACGCCACAGGGTCTTGGAGAAGTCCGGACGATACTCCCACAGGCCATTGTAGATCGCGTCTTCGTATGTTGGGGTCGAGTGCAACATTCCGTGATACTTGAGCGGGCGAACTTGCCCCCAGCGCCAGGCGAGCGCCTCGCCGGGACGTAGGACCATGTTCATCGTGGTATCGGACTTGCCGGAACGCTCGCCTCCGACCGGTCCTTCGAAGAAGTACATGGCGCACATTTCCGGGTCGGACCACCACGCGTCTGGAAACAGGATTCCCTTCGAGTGGGTCCGCTTGATCAGGTCGTGGTCGCGCACGATGTCCTGCTCGCCGGCTACGGTCCGGTTGTCTCGCAGGAGGTAGACGGAGTGCATGTCGCCGTCGTAGAGGTGCCAGGCGCCGTCATAGAAGGCTTGGGAGATGCAGTGGCCGAGGGCCCGGGCCGGCGCTGCTCTAAGTCCAGCCTTGCGCCACAGGGTGGCAAGGCAGATGGAGTCATTGCCGCAGGTGTTGTACCCGTAGACATTGAAGACCTTTACCGGGTCGCCCAGCTCGTTGTTGTCGCCCCCGGAATGATGACGGTATTGGATTTCCTGGAACCAGAGGGCAAAGGCCTTGTCCGCGTCGGTCATGCCCGGCGCGACGGCGGAGGAGACGATTTCCTCGACGCTTCGGAAGTTGTTGCGCCCATTGGAGAGCCACGGGTTGACGACGTCGGCGTCGCCCACGTTTTCCATTCGCACCGAGCGGTTGGACTCCCAGGTTTGGAGCAAAGCTCCTTCCCTTGCAATCCCGCAGCCCATGGGCAAGCGGCAATTACGGCCATCCATCGTGCCGCCCTGGAACACGGTGTACTTGTGCGTCGTCCCCACCCCATCAGCGATCTCTTCGACGTGCGACTTGGCCACGTCGGTCGGGTGTGTGTTGGTCGACCATGGGTGCAGCGCCTCGCTGGAAGCGGCCGGCGCGGTTCGGCGAGAGGTCGGGTTTGCCGCGACGATCATGGCTGCTATCTCGGTCCTCGCCTTTTCGTAGGCCGCCGGGTCCTTGTCCCACTGGAACCAGGATTCGGTCAGCCGGCGCACGATCCCGTCCGCTTCCGCGGACTTGCCCAGGCGGTCCAGCATCACGAGGTACTCGTAGTCCTCGACGGCGTCACGCAGGGCCTTGAGTCGTATCGTCGGCACAATGCCATCGTAGCCTGCCGGCTTCGCGGGGTACACCAGCGATCCTTCGCCGTTGAACCGAATGCCCGTGTCACCCTGTTGAGGCGTGCCCCGGCCGGTGTAGACAGGCGCGTGCAGCCAGGGGTCGTTCGTCTCTCGCCAGTAAGACATCCCGCCCCAGTACAAGAGGCCCTTCATGCGATCGCGCCAAGCCATCCAGGCCGGCACACGGTAGTTGAGCAGAGGGTGGTCGATGTGCCACCAAGGCGTGGGCGGTCCCTGGCACAATGCGGTGTAGGCCCAGACGGTCTCCCCCAGGGCCTGTCGCTTGGCGGCGCTGTCCTGGTGATGCAGCGAGAATAGCGGACACCAGATGTCCACCGCTCCGCACAGGTCGCCCCAGGCGCTGTCTGCCCCTCCCATGCCCAGCTCCGTCCAGGTCTGCTCCACGACCATAACCTGAACAATGGACTTGGCCTCGCGAATCGCCCGGCCCCACTTCTGCACATATGCGTAGTCTTCCCGAGTGTTCGGCTCGTCTCTCAAATAGACGAAAAAGACAACTTGCGGCCGATCGAGTTCTTTGCTCGCACGATCGAAGGCGCCAAGCCACGCCCGCAGCTTGTCCCGTTCAGCCTGCGGATCCTTAACGACGCCGGAGGGATGCGGGATTTGAAGGGCGTTGATATGGTAGCGATCCACGAAACGGCGCAATGCCTGTATCTGCTGGGAAGGGATTTGGAACGAGCCATCGGATTGCGTCACCGGGCGAAGCATCTCGGCCGGCGGCGTGGCGTTGAAGCGATGCTCACTGAGCAAATGGGCGCATTGCGTCTCCACCGCCTCCCAGTCCGACGGCTCCGGCTCCTTGCCTGCCTTGGCCTGCTGCTGAGCGTAGTCGCGAGCCCGCTGGGCCGGCGAGCCGAACGCCGTGACCAGGGTGGGAGTCTGCGGCAGTGTGAAGTCCCACACCGTCAATATCACAGGAACCTCAAGGCTCTTTCCACCCTCTGCGGTCACGTGATAGGTGCCTCGGTAGTCTCCCGGCGGTGTATCGTCAGGCACGTGAAGATCCACCCAGAAGCCATGCGTTTCATTGGCCGGTAGATCGAATGGGACGGCGACAAGACGCGCAGCCTCCAACTTCTTTCCGCCCGCCGGGACTTCGAACGGAATCAGCGGATCGGGATACCAGTCCGGCTTGAAGGCGTCGTTTCGATGGGTGCCGATCTCGAGATGAAGCTGATGCTGGCGATAGAGCCGGCTTTCCGACTTTCGCAGCACTCCATCTCCCGGCCCCTGCAACTCGCCGGACTCCACTCGCATAGCTCTGACCGGCTCGTCCGAGCGGGCGAGAATCTGGAAGCTCGCCCATTCATTGCGGGCCGCGGCGACCTTGACCGCCAGATCATCCCCCGGCGGCTTGCTGCGGAGCACGTGCCTGGTTTCCGTGAGGGTCCATATGTGCCAGTCGGCAGCCGCAGCATGGCCGATGGCAAAAGACAAGAAGACCGCCACAAGACGAACGAAATCAGTTCTCATTCCCATTTCCTTTCATGGGTGGCATGAGGAATCCCTGATGTCTCAGCCAGGCGGCGCATGCCTGTGTCCATGTGGAGCAGGGATGATCGCTCGGGCGGACGCCGAAGTCGTGGGCGGCCGTCGCGTAGATGTGCAGCTCCGCCGGGACATCCGCCTTTCTCAACGCAAGATACATCAACACACTGTGCTCTGGCGGGCTGATAATGTCGGCCCCGCCATGCGCGAGGAAGATCGGAGGCGTGCCCGCCGGGATGCGCAGGCCGGGAGCGATCTCGTCCTTGTCCTTCGCTTTCAGGTAACCCGAATAGACTCCGATGGCGAAGTCGGGCCGGCAACTGATCCTGTCCACGTCATCGACCGGCTCATAGGTTCGCTCATCGAAGCTCGTTGCCGTCGCAATCGCCAGATGGCCTCCCGCCGAGAAACCCACCATGCCGATCTGCTGCGGCTTGATGCCCCACTTTTCCGCGTTGCTCCGCACCAGGCGGACGGCACGCTGCGCATCCTGGAGCGGGCGACGGGCGGGCTCGCCCTTGATCTCCTCGGGCCGTCGCGGCACGCGGTATTTCAGGATGATGCCGGTGACGCCGATCGAGTTCAGCCACGCGGCCACCTCCTCGCCCTCCAGTTGCCAGTAGAGGTCCCAATACCCGCCGCCCGGACAGATCAGCACCGCTGTCCCGGTGTCTTTGTCTTTCGCTGGCCGATAGATCGTCAGGGTCGGCTTGGTGACGTTGGTCACCAGCCTGGTCGATTCAGTGACTTCGACCTGTTTGTGATCCAGCTTCGGCGACATGCGAACCATCTCCTCACCGATGGTGCCAGGTTCCTCCGGCGCCCCGCTTGGCCAAAGCTCAACAACCGCTGGCTTATCGGCCCCAGCGGTCGGCCAAGTCATGCAGATCCCTATGACTAACGACACCATCGGTGTGAGTCGCATGATCGAATGATCCTCCTTTCAGTGTGGCCTGATTTTGCGGGCGTTCGCTCTGTGCTACAACCGCAACCATTGTGTCGCGTTCTGCCAGCGAATCTTCTCCTTGTCCGCCTCGCTTGCGTCCAGCACTTCCATCTTCACCATCGCCGGGTCGGGGTAGTTGAAGGGCATCCCTGTTCCGAACATCAGCCGCTCGGCGCCCAGGTTCGCGATGAGTTGGCCGATCTCGTTGGCCAGCAAGGCGCTCAGACGCGACAGCTCGATGGCATAGTTGGATGGCAGGCCGTTGTCCTTGCGGCCGAGCGGGCAGCCCGTGTAGCCGAGACCGTTTTGCAGGAGGAAACTTGCCTTCGGATGAGCTTTCACGAGCTCGACGATCTCCTCCAGCGGTATGTCGGGGATGTTCAGCAGCCAGCTCCGCTCGCGATTATCCTCCACGCGGATGGGAATCGAGAGGGCCATGCGCCGCTCCGTCGCGGCGGCTATCAACTCCCGGCAGCACGGACTGGAGAGACTGTAGTTGTGCCATTTCGGATAGAGGCGCAAACCCACCATGCCGAAATCCTCGTGGCAGATCTTCAGGTCATCCTGCCAGCCGGCGTAGAAGGGATTAATGACGGCCAGCGGAATCAGCCGGTCGCGGTGGGCGCGAGTCTCCTCCACCACTTCCTCGTTGCCCGCCTGCGCGTTGCGGTAGGTGATGGCACTGGCGCTGGAGACGACCGCCTTGTCGATTCGTTTGGAGTCCATCAAGGCGAGCAGTGAATCGGCCGTGTTGTGCCGCAGTCGCCGGAACGCAAAATGGCCGAGATAGGCATTCACATCCACGATCATGCTTTACGCCTCCCCAGGAGTCTCACCATATTCTCGCCCAGGATCTTCTGTTTGTCCTGTGCGCTCAGGGCCGCCCCGCGAATCTTGCCCACCCCCGCCGTCATGGACGAGTCGCAACCGAACACGAGCCGATCCACGCCGACGACCGCCGCCGCCATGTCCACCGTGTCGGCGTCCGTGACGCTGCCGCTGGTGTCGAGGAAGACGTTCGATGCGTTGCGCAGAGCCTTGATCGTCCATTCCCAATCGCCGCCGCCGGAGATGTGCGCGCAGATGAGCATCGCCTCGGGGTAGCGGCGGGCCAGTTCTGCGAGATGCCCCCCGTCGGACATCCGCGGCTGGTCCTCCACGAAGTAGTGCGAGTGGCTTGCGTGATGCAGGATCGGCACGCCCAGCTCGATCGCCAGCTCCACGATGGGGAAGACCACCGGCTCTGTGCAGGTGTATTCGTTGTAGAGCTTGATGCCGATGAACCCATGGTCTCCGGTATACCGGCGGATTTCCTCCAACGCCTCCCGGCCGTAGCCGGGATTGACATAGCAGTAGCCGAGCACCCGGCCGGGGAACCGTCGCATCCCGTCGGCCGTCCATTGGTTGCATTCCCGAAAGCCGTCGAGGGTCGCCGGCCAGCGAGGCGTGAGGGTCGAGCAGCAAAGCTGGTCGATCCCCAGCTTATCCGCTGCGTCGATGAGCTTGCGGTCGTCCACCTCCCACGTGGGACGGCTGTGATGGGTCAGGTGCGCATGACAGTCGAGGACCTTGCCCGCGAGGAACGGGCCGCTCGAAACGCCAGGGACAGGCTGCTCAGCGGTCGCGCTCGCTGCCATTCCCATCGCTATGGTCATGGCAGCCGAGCTCTTCAGAAGTGTTCGTCGTGAGATGCATTGCTGAGGTGCGTGCAGACCCGACATCCTCTGGGGGATTGCCATCGTCTTGTGCCTCCGGTCTATATCATGTTCTATCCCGGCAACTGGTCCTATGATAGCGTTCTCCGGCGGGACTGGCTTCTGTTGTGCTTCGCTCCTGCGATCGATGTGACCCGTCCATGTCCTGGACTCTCATGGCCAGATCCCGTCTCGCTCGGCAAATGACCGGCAGTTTTTGGGGGAGCACCATGTACTCAAGCTGCTCGATGGGTGTGGGATACACTTCGCCGTCATTGCAGAGTCGGGACGGGTGACTGAGCGAGACAGAAAGGGATCTGGTTTGAAACCGGATGACTCTCTTGTGACAAGCCAAGGCCTTTCTGTAGGCCAGTGGGATCAGATGCAGCGCCTCCCATTTGCTGGCCATCTCAATGAGCAGGCAGTCGAACGTGCCATCATCAAACCGGGCGCCGGGCAACATGGTGAGCCCGCCAAAACGGGGCGCATTTCCGACAAGAAGCACAGCGTACGTGCCCCGAAAGACCCCGCTGTCGGTCCTGACATTCATTTGCCATCCAGACGCCATTTCCCTGATCACGGCAAGGGCCGGTATTGTGTACCGCAGCGATCCACCGAACCTTCTCATTTGCAGACTCCTCGCCGCGATCTCAGCAAAATAGCCAAGGCAGGAAGCTGTGCAGAAATAGTGCGAACCAGCTCGACCGACGTCGACGCCTATGGCTGCCCCGCTCACAACGGTCCGGCACGCCTCTGAAAGACCTTGAGGGATCCCTATGCTCTTGGCGAAATCGTTCGAAGAGCCCAATGGGATGATGCCAATCCGGGGCACATGGCTGCATCCGGAAGCAAGAATCCCATTGACCACCTCGTTGATCGTACCATCGCCTCCTACGATAACGACCGTGTTGGCGTGGTCTGCCGCCGCTGCCGCAGCCAGTTCTCCGGCGTGCCCGGGGGCATTGCTGGTCGCCAGACAGAAGGGGAATCCCTGTCTGCGGAAGAGGTCGGTGATCTTCCGCAGCTTCAGTCGGCATCGCCCCCAGTTGGCTCTCTCGTTGACGATCAGAATGTTGGAACACATGGATCCCAGAGATTATCTCCTACTATGGGGTTCTGGCTGTCAAGTCTACGGCGGTTCTGCTTTCCCCGCAACGGGCAGTCAGACGATTCCTTCCGCCGACCAAGGTGTCCGTGCGGTCGTGCGTCACGGCTTGGGCAGGGAATTCGCCCTCGAAGGACGTAAGGAGGAGGAGATTCCGCAGCCGCTCCTACGTCGCGTTCCCTACGGGACTTCTGGCTGCTGACAGGCGATTTGGAATCATGAAAAAGAACCTCAGAGCGGGGGGAGAGGTTCAACGGCCGGGCTGATGGAGGAACGAACGGATCAATCTGACGTGCCTTGGCGAGCGTCAAATCACTTGTATTTTCCCCACTTTGCGCCCAGAATATGGGTGTCCGGGATCTGACACGGTGGGGAGTCGGCATGAGTGATGTGACGCGCATCTTGAATGCCATCGAACGGGGGGACGCGAAGGCTACAGACGAACTGCTCCCTTTGGTCTACGAAGAACTACGTATCCTGGCGGCCCAGAAACTCTCCCACGAGTCCCCCGGCCAGACGCTTCAAGCCACCGCACTGGTGCATGAGGCCTACATCCGACTGGTGGGCGATCAGCCTCAAAGCTGGGAGAATTGCGGCCACTTCTTCGCCGCCGCGGCGGAGGCCATGCGTCGGATTCTCGTGGAGAACGCACGCCAGAAAGGGCGTATCAAGCATGGAGGGGAACTCCGGCGTGTCGAGCTGGGTGAGTCGGCTATCGTATCGGGTCCTGAGCACGTCGCCGATGATCTGGTCGCCCTTGATGAGGCCCTGGAGAAATTCGCCCGGATCGACAAGCTCAAAGCAGACCTTGTGAAGCTTCGCTACTTCGCCGGTTTGACGATACCGCAGGTAGCCGAAGCCCTGGGAATCTCGCATGCCACCGCCGAAAGGCACTGGGGGTACGCCCGCTGTTGGCTGCGGGTCGAGATACAACGCCAGCGGGTCTCTCTGGATGGCGAGTAGGATTCTCCGAGCGGTCTGGCATTTTCGTGAGGGGATCGCGGCTGCTTTTGTCGCATTGTACATCGATGCCAAAGGAGGATCTCATGGCTGCCGGTCCGAGAGATGAAGAATCGATCTTTTACGCCACCTTGGCCAGACCCGTTGGCGAGCGTCCAGCCTATCTCCGAGCGGCCTGCGGAGAGGATCCTACGCTGATCGCCCACTTCGAGGCTCTCTTGGCAGCCCACGAGGTTCGCGACGGTTTCCTGGAGACTCTCCCGATCGGTGAGAGTGTCTGCCTTGACGACTCCCTTGTTGTAGAAGCCCCCGGCACGATCATCGGCCGGTACAAGCTCCTGGAGAAGATCGGGGAGGGGGGGATGGCGGTGGTGTACATGGCCGAGCAGGAGCATCCCATCCGGCGGAAGGTGGCGCTCAAGATCATCAAGCTGGGCATGGATACCCGCCAGGTGATTGCCCGGTTCGAGGCGGAACGCCAAGCCCTGGCGATGATGGACCATCCCAGCATTGCCAAGGTTCTGGACGCCGGGGCGACGGAGACCGGCCGGCCGTACTTCGTCATGGAGCTGGTCCAGGGCGTGTCGATCACCGAGTACTGCGATGGGAATAGTCTGAACACCAAGGACCGATTGGCTTTGTTTGTTCAGGTGTGCCACGCCGTACAGCATGCCCACCAGAAGGGGATTATCCACCGCGATATCAAGCCCTCGAACGTCATGGTCACGCACCATGACGGCAAGCCGGTCCCCAAAGTCATCGATTTCGGCATCGCCAAGGCGACCAACCAGCGTCTGACGGAAAAGACGCTCTTCACCCGCTACGCGCACCTGATCGGCACGCCAGCCTACATGAGCCCGGAACAGGCGGAACTGAGCGACCTCGATATCGACACTCGCACCGACATCTACTCTCTCGGCGTGCTGCTCTATGAGCTTCTGACCGGGACGACGCCTTTCAGTGAAGAGGAACTCCGCAAGGCAGGCTATGTCGAAATGCAGCGGGTGATCCGGGAACAGGAGCCGGTCAAACCCTCGACACGTATCCGGACCGCTCACGTAGCCCAGCCGCCCCCGGCTGGGGGAACCAAACAGCCGCCCTCGGCTGGGGGAACTGGGATCACCCCCGGGGGCGGGGGTGCCACAGGTGTGCATAGCACACCCTATCAGCAGGTCCGAGGCGATCTGGACTGGATCGTGATGAAGACCCTTGAAAAGGACCGTTCCCGGCGGTATGACACCGCCTCCGGCCTAGCCGAGGACATCCGCCGGCATCTGGAGCATGAGCCCGTCCTGGCGAGAGGTCCCGGCGCGGCGTATCGTCTGCGGAAGTTCTTGCGTCGGCATCGAGTCCAAGTCGCGATCATCGTGGTTGTCGCGGCTGCGGCGGTCGCCGTAGGTGGCATCCTCTCGATGTGGAAGGACTTGGCGCAACTGGCGAAGGCAGACGGCTTCTTCACGCATCGAGGCATCCTGTCCCAGGCCCGCGAGCAGTATGCCAAGGCCGAGCGAGAAGCGGCCTTGGAAACGATCGACCCGTTCCTCCTCAAGAGTAAACACGTTGGCCCAGAGGCCCGCCTTCTTCAAGCCACAATTCTCGTGGACAACCGCCAACCGAAAGAGGCGATGGCCGTGCTGGGCGGCCTTCTCAATGAGAAGCCTGAAGTCGCCGGCGCCGCCCATTCGCTCCTGGCTCGCATCCTCTGGGAGAGTGGCTCGCCGGACGCGCAGAAGCTCGCAGAGATCGAAGAACACCGCAAGAAGGCCGTGGCGATGCTGCCGGAGACCGCGGAAGCCTACTTCCTGCGGGCGATGACGGCGCTCACCGTCAAGGAGCAACTGGCTTCCCTCGACAAGGCTTTGGAGCTTGATTCCAGCCATTACGAGTCACGCCGACTCCGCGCCTATACGTATTACGCCTCCAGGAAGTACGACCGATTACGCGATGACGCTCTGGTCATGACGGTTCTGCGGCCGCGCGATCCGCTGGGGTATGCGTTGCGTGCGAAGGCGTGGCGGGAACTGGGGCGCTATCCCGAAGCGATTGCAGACTTTTCCCTGGCGATTGCCCTGACGGTCGGCGACGAGGTACAACGGGTAGATCTGCGAATTCAGCAGTCTGAGACCCTGCTTCGAATGGGCGAATATGAACGCGTCATCGCAGAGGCCCAGGGAGGGTTGAAAGATGCTTCGCCCCTCCAATACCACAAGTTCGCGGCCCTGACCTCTCTTGGCGAATACGACACGGCCACTGCCCTATTCCGTGAGATCATCGCTCCCGGTCACGAAGCCCGCCAGAAACACCGCGACTGGTGTGCGAAGTACGTCTTTGATACGTTGGAATCTGGGCGGTCGTGGCATCCGGCGGAGGAAGAGCCTGTTGGCGCGGCCTTCCTGCCGATGGTGGAGGCGGAGGAGACGCATCGGGGCCTGGCCGCCAAGGGCCGGCGGGTCACAACGAATGGTTTCAGCGCGGCGTGGTCGCCGGATGGGACGAAGCTGGCGTTCAGTCTGGGTGTGCAGGGCAGAAGCGGTGTGGCGATTTTCGATCCCGCCACGAGGGAGACAGACCTGCTGATCGTCCCTGGCAAGGACCCGAAATGGTCGCCCGATGGGCGATACCTCGCCTTCGTTCGCGACCGCGAGGGTCTGCGAGCGGAGGAGTTGGCCGCTGCCGGGGACGAGGGCAAACAACCTCCGGAGACAGGCGAACAGGTATGGCTCATGAACGCCGACGGCACGGAACCTCGTTGCCTGACGCAGGGCAGTTGGCCTTCGTGGGGCTGTGATTCAGAACACCTCTACTATCTGTCGCGCGGGGATGGAATGCTCTGTTCCCTTGCCCTTGTGGGTCAGGACGCCAAGCCCAAGCGAATCTTGACGTGCTCGAATGCCCTGCCCTCGGTCTCGCCGGATAGTCGCCATGTGGCGTATTTCGAAGGCGGATCGTTGAAGATCAAGGACCTGGCGTCGCAATCGTCGGTCGCGGAGTGTCCAGCGGCTTCCCTGTCGTGGGGTGTGACCGCCTGGTCCCCCACAGGCAACGAAGCCTACCTGGGTGGCGGTGACCCGGCGAAGCCGAAGAACGGTCTGTGGCTCTACGATCTGACCAGCAGGGAGTTTTCCAGGGTCCTTGACGGCCCGATTCAAAGTGTCTCATGGTCCCCGGCGGGAGCGGAATTAGCCTTCTGTGTGGATTCGGCATACCAGGAGATCTGGGTCGCTCCTCTCCACACGGGCATGTCCACCGCCGAGGTTCTTGGCCCATGTCGGACGCCCCGCGAGCATCACCAAGAGATGGTGGCCCTCTACACCCGGCGAATCAAGGCCGACCCGATGGATGCGGACGCCTACCTGCAACGTGCACAATGGTATCATTACCTGCATGAGGAGACACGAGTTCATGCCGACATGAGGCAGTATACAGCCATCGTGACTCAAGGCCGGCCCTTAGATTCCTGGTTTCGCTGGCCGTGGAATCATGAGCACACCATTGACGGTCCATTCGGATATCAACTCGTCTTCTCTATTGAAGAACATGACAACAAAATTCAGGTATTGTGTGTTGCCTTTGGGAAGAAAGGAAGGGGTAGCATGAAATCGCTTGAGATTCCAATGTTCGCTATGTCACTAGTGTGCCTCGGTCTGCTTGCGGGGTTTGATGCGCCGCCGACGTACGCGGACTTCGTCTTTGGTGATTCAGTGAAGACCGAGGCGACGGTCCAGGATATCATCATCCTCTGTTTTTCCTATGATGGGCTGGAGATGTATATCGAGTCATATGGAGACTTGTGTGTGAAGAGGCGTGATTCGACCGATGGCCCTTGGGGTGCTTCGGAGAATCTCGGCCCCCTTGTCAATAGTCCTAACGGTGACTCCTCTGCGTCTATATCCAATGATGGACTGACCCTTTACTTCAACTCCGACCGGCCAGGCGGACATGGTTCATGGGATGTGTATATGACAACACGCCCCACGAAAAAGGACCCATGGGGCAAGGCGGTGAACGTCGGTCCACCGATAAACAGTTCGTATGTCGACGGTGAGCCGTGGATAACACAAGATGGGCGAGAGCTCTATTTTATATCGTATCGGCCAGGCGGATATGGGAAGGCGGACATCTGGGTGACAAAACGAGAAACAGAGAATGGTCCATGGCAAGACGCGGTGAATTTAGGGCCATTGGTGAACAGCCCCTATGAGGAACAATTCTTTTCTCTCTCATCTGACGGATTGCTGCTTCTCTTCTGCGAGTACTACAGTCCTGCGGGTCCCTTTCGGCCTAGTGGCTATGGACAGGGCGACATATGGATGACGAAACGGTCCAGCGTCACTGATCCATGGCAGGAGGTCGTGAATCTCGGACCAGTGGTCAACGGACCCGCTGTCGATATTCTGCCCCGCGTTTCACCCGACGGGCAGACACTGTACTTTGTGACGGAGACCAACAACGGCCCCTGGTATACGTGGGAGGTGCCAATTGTCCGTGTCTGCGATTTCGATGGCGATAGCAAAGTCAACGACCGAGATGTCGCAATACTCAGAGCACACTGGGGTGAGAATTATCCACTATGTGATATTGGACCGATGCCCTGGGGCGACGGCGTTGTCGATGCCAAAGACCTGACGGTGCTTATGGAGATCATCAATGGGACAGGCGTGGCCTTCGACCCTGTTCCCCAAGCTCTGGAGGTTCCGCGCGAGGTGGTATTGAGCTGGCGGTCTATTGACTCTGCCCAAGTGTACGATGTGTACCTGGGGATTTCGTCTGAAGAGGTGAGTCGTGCTGATCGAAGCGATCCGCAAGGCGTACTGGTCAGCCAGGGTCAGACTGCCACGACATACGATCCCCCCGGCTCTCTGGAATTCGGACGGACCTACTACTGGCGAATCGATGAAGTCGGTGAGGATGCCGCCGTGCAGAAGGGGGCTGTCCTGAAGTTCACAACCGAAGCCTTTGCATATCCGATCACGACGGATATTATCGCTACGGCATCCAGCTCGCAGCCTGGCATGGGACCGGGGAACACCGTGAATGGCTCGGGGCTCGATACGAACGACGAGCATTCGACAGATGGAAACGCGATGTGGCTCAGCAAGAACACCGGGCCACACTGGATCCAGTTTGAGTTCGACCAGATCTACGCGCTGCATGAGCTATGGGTTTGGAACTCCAACCAGTTGGTCGAGCCGATCCTGGGCTTTGGGGCCAGAACCGTCAAGATCGAGTACTCCGTCGATGGCGCAACCTGGACAGCGCTGGAAGGAGTGCCGGAATTCGGCAGGGCGCCGGGTGAACCCGCCTACAAGCCAAACACTACGGTCAGCTTCGGCGGGGTCTCAGGCAAATATGTCAAACTGACGATCGAGGCCAACTGGGGCGGCCTGGCGCAGACCGGCCTGGCGGAGGTGCGGTTCTTCTCCATCCCGGTCTATGCCAGCCAGCCGACGCCAGCCACTGGGCAAAAAGGCATGGGCGCCGATACGATTCTGACGTGGCGGTCGGGGCGTCAAGCGGCCCAGCATCGTGTCTATCTTGGCACCGAGGAACAGGCTGTGACAAGTGGCGAGGCTCTGGTCGCCAACGTCAGCGACGCGCGTTTCGATCCCGGCCCACTGAACCTGGGCACGGTGTACTATTGGAGGATCGATGAAGTCAACGAGGCGGTGACTCCGATCGCTCGCCAGGGAGAAGTGTGGAATTTCACGACGAAGGAGTACTGCATCGCGGACGACTTCGAGAGCTACACGGACGACGAGGGCAGCCGGATCTATGAATCGTGGCTCGACGGTTTGACCAACGGAGAGGGCGGGTCCCAGGTCGGTTACGACACCTCCCCCTTTGCCGAACGGATGGTTGTCCATGGCGGCAGGCAGTCGATGCCGGTGCACTACAACAATGCGGCCTTGCCGTACGTGTCCGAGGCTAAGCGGACATTCTCTCCAGTCCAGGACTGGACGGTCAACGGGGTGGACACCTTGAGCCTCTGGTTCCGGGGCAATCCCATCGCCTTCCAGGAGCGTGTCGGTGGCAGCATTCAGATCAGCGGCGGCGGCGCGGACATCTGGGGCAACTCCGATCAGTTCCGGTTCGCCTACAAGTATCTCAAGGGCGATGGTTCGATCGTCGCAAAGGTCCATAATCTCACTGACTCCAACATATGGGCAAAGGCTGGCGCGATGATCCGGGGTAGTCTGGACCCGGCTTCCACGTATGCGTTCATGACCCCAACACCCGAAGGCCGACGGGCCTTTCAGAACCGTTCGACAGGGGGTGGAACCGCTAAGTCTGCCCACAGTGACCTCGGGGTCATTCGTTTGCCCCTCTGGGTGAAGGTGGAGCGTAAGGGCAGCAATTTCACAGGTTACTACTCGCAGGACGGCAAGAACTGGACCCTCTGCCAGCCGGATGCCACAGTAAACCCCCTAAGTGACTCGACAAATCCCGCGCGGATCACGATGACGGATGACGTTTACATTGGCCTAGCGGTCACCAGCCACAACATCGCCATGCCGGCCATCGCGGAGTTTTCCGACGTGTCATTCACGGGGGCCGTCACGGGAGACTGGCAGGTTGAGGCAATCGGGGTGGAGCAGCCGAGCAACGATCCGGCTCCGTTGTACGTTGCGATTGAGGACGACGCCGGAAAGGTCAAGACGATAACGCACCCCGATCCGACGGCGGTCCAGACCCTCGAATGGCGGCAGTGGCTGATTCCATTTCGCGATTTCACCTCGGCGGGCGTCAGCCTGAGCCGGGTGAAGAGAATGTCCATCGGCGTGGGCGACCCGGGCAATCCAATCCCAGGCGGCGCCGGCGTGATCTACATCGACGACATCGGCGTCGGCCACCCCCTGTCTACGGAGTAACCGAAAAGGCCTGATCGACGACGTGCGGATCTACAGCCGGGTCGTGAGGCCGTAGGGCGTTGCGAAGGAGAAGTTGGAAGTGTGAAGTGTCAAGTGTCAAGTGAGGAGGACGAAGATCCAATGTCCGTCGCCTCTTGCTTCAAACTTGACACTTCAAACTTGGGTCTCCTGCAAACTGGCGACACACACACTTGGAACCGGGCCGGCGGGAAACGGAACCGCCGGCTCGTTGGCGTGTCGGGATCAGAACAATTGATGTGTCGATTCACGACCATGGATTGGAGAGTGCCGCCATGGGTACAGGCAAAGGATTCACCCTGATCGAGCTGCTGGTTGTGGTGGCGATTCTTGCCGTTCTGATGGCAACGATACTGCCGGCGTTGCATCGGGTGCGGGAGTACGGCAAGCGGGCCGTCTGCCTGGGAAATCTCAAGCAGCTCCAGCTCGCCTGGGCCATGTACGCCGACGAAAACGAAGGCAAGATCGTCAACGGCGACGCTGGCGACCTGAAATTCTGGGGCCCCCTGGCCAACCAGAACGAGCCCGCCTGGGTGGGCGAGTGCACGACCTGGTCAGGGTCTGGCTACCAGGGGACTCATCTGGCCAAGCCGACCCAGCAACTGGAGATCATGAGCGGGGCGCTCTGGCCCTATGTCAAGGAGCTGAAGGTCTATCGCTGTCCCATGGGCTCGCGTGAGGAATTGCTCTCCTATGCCGTCAGTATCGCGATGAACGGCGGGCCGGAAGAAGGGACGTGCGACAACGTCGGCGGCAGACCTGTTCCAAAGAAGCAAGATGGCGTGTGGCTGTGGCTCAAACGCCTGGACCAGATCGGTCGCCCCGGAGAGCGGATGGTGTTTGTCGATGAAGGGTGGGCGACAACCATCGGTCCTTATGCGATCCGCTATTTGCGCAGAGCTTGGTGGGACGGGCCGCCGCTTCAGCATGGCGATGGCGGCACGTTGACCTTTGCGGATGGCCACGCGGAGTACTGGAAGTGGAAGGCCGATGAGACGGTCAAACTGGGACGCCAGATTCGGGATATCGTGCGAGTCGGGCTCACGCACGACTATGTCCCGAAGACCGAAGAGGGCGATCAAGACCTCTGGCGGATGCAGCGGGCCACCTGGGGCAAGCTGGGGTACGATCCGACGAAGCGGTAGTACAGAGGTGTCCTGCCGGCTCCGTTTGTGAGCATGGTCCGCCGGAGGGGATTCGGAAAGAGGCGGGGCATTCACACGCCGGCTGACTCGGTGCGTCCTGTGGCCGGTCGTGGTGGGCGATCGGTTGTCTCCCATCGCGGGAGAAGCCGCTGAATGGTGGTTGTCGGAGATCCGCCTCGAAATTACGTAGTTCTACGTATATACTCGCGTCGGCCGAGATGGATATAGTCGGATCATCGTCGGCGGCTGGTAGTAGGAGCTGCTCTGAATAGTCGCCGGCTGGTTTCATGCCGAGCCGCGGTTCACGCCAGGCTCTTGAATCGGGAGACTGTGATATGCACGCCGCACACAGATCCTGGGAGATTGCCGCAGAGAGCCGATCGGGCTCCGAGAAATCGCCTCGATTCCCGGCTCGCAAGCATGATCGTCTGAACCGCACAAAAAATCTTCGGAATTCCAAGAAATCCTGGGCGATCGCACGCGCGAATCTCGCATTGTATTGTAGAAGGCCGCGGGGCAGGTAGTCTGTACCTGCCACAGGCTGTCCTCGGAGTCTATCCGTGCCGACCGGCGACTTCAGATGTGTTGATGGATGATTCTCGATTGATGACTGGAACCGCAGATGCACGCAGATAGACGCTGATTGAATCAGGACCAAATTGACCTGTTGCGTACTGATCGCGTAAGGAGGACCGAGAAATGAGTACCCCATGCTTCATGCGAACTGTTGTGACGATTGCCATGGTGTCTGTCTGCTCCGCTGTCGTCTCGGCCGAGACGTACCGCCTGACGGTGGCGGGCGAGCGGCTGGAGTTTGTGGCGCAGGTGGAGAGGGGGTATGTGGTCAAACTGACGCCGGATGTCGGGGGCATCCATGCGCTGGCGGGGATGTCTGCCCTCGATGCCGAGGATGCTGCCCCGATTGGCGGGCTGGACCGTCGTGGTGTCTGGGTCGTGGCAAACGAAGGCCGCGGCGGACGGAACGAAGAGGTGATTCGCTCGCTGCGGGCCGGCGGTCGGGTTGGCTACGCGGCGCCCTTGTTCTCTTCCAATGGCGAGACGGTGGCGATCATCCCGGAGATCGTAGTGCGTGTGAAGCCGGGGATCGAAATGGAGGTGGTCGAGAGACTCGGCAAAGCAGCGGGCTGCGCGATCAGGAAGCGGATGGAGTTCACGACGCAGGAGTACCTGCTGGAAGTCCTGGGGCCGGACGCAGAGAGTGTATTTGCTGCGGTGGAGCAACTCAACGAAGAACCGCAAGTCGAATGGGCTTGTCCGAACACGGCCATGCGGCCGAAGCTGCCAACCCCGGTTCTGCCTGCTGACAGAGGGGCCTTGCCTGCGGATTCCGCTGCCGCGGGAACGGTGCGAATCGCCTCGGCGGGAGAAGAAGCCGAACGGACCGGCATCTTCCCGAACGACGAATACTTCCCGAATCAGTGGCACCTGTGCAACACCGGCCAATCCGGCGGCACGCCGGGTGCGGATATTCGCGCTCCGGAGGCGTGGGAGATCACGACAGGAGACCCGAATATAGTGGTGGCGGTGCTTGATAGCGGCGTGGACACCGCGCATCCTGATCTCGTTCGCAATCTGACGGTTGGTTATGATTTCGTCGACGGCGACGACAAGCCATATCCGTTACTAGACCATTGGTACAACTCCCATGGGACAGCGTCTGCGGGCCTTGCGGCAGCTGAGGGAGACAATCGGATTGGAGTCTGTGGAGTCACGTGGAACTGCGCGATCATGCCTATTCGGATCTTCTCAGTCCCGTCGGACGGGCGTGAGAGATTCATCACGCAAGAGTCTGTGGCTACAGCTTTTCGCTGGGCCGCGGCCCATGGGGCTGACGTTCTAAGTAATAGCTGGTCTTGGGGGGGCGCAACGACACCAGTGCTTCTGTCTGGCATTGTGGATGTCACGACATCGGGCGGTGCAGGCCGTCAAGGAAGAGGGTGTGTTGTGCTGTTCTGCGCAGGCAATGAGGCGGGAAGTCTTCCCTACCCTGTGAGGTACCCTGAAGTAATTGCGGTAGGCGCTACAGATCATCGCGATCACCAGAGTTGGTACAGCAACGTCGGATCAGAACTGGATGTTGTGGCACCAGGTGGCGGCGGGGCTCACGTGTCGGAACGCGAGGAGTTCCTTCGTTTGTCCGATGACCTGCTGTGGACCACGGACCTCACAGGTCCTCAAGGAATGAGTGCCTACAACAATCACACCGATATTCTGGACTATACGGAAAAGATGGGTTGCACGTCGGGGGCTTGTCCTATTGCCGCTGGCGTGGTGGCTCTGATCTTGTCAATCGAACCGGATCTGAGCAACGTAGAAGTGCGTGACTTTCTTGAGCGGTCTGCGAAGGACTTGGGCGATCCCGGCAAGGATGACTACTACGGCTGGGGACGCGTCGACGCGCGGGCGGCACTGGACATGGTCCTGGCCAAGCGTTGTGATCTGAATGGCGATTGGAGTGTGGATGATCGTGATCTGGCGATTGTGGAAGCGGCCCTCGGTACGAACGACCGCTCTGCCGATGTCGCTCCGGCCAGACGGGATGGTGTCGTCGACGGCAACGACCTTGAGCTTGTGACCCGGTATCTGGGCACCGTCATCCCCCTGGGTCTGATCGCCCATTGGACACTGGATGAGACCGTCGGAATCATAGCCCACGACAGGGCAGGCGAGCATCATGATGCCACGATTCTGGGTGTTCCGCTGTGGCAGCCGGAGGGCGGGATGATCGGCGGCGCCCTGCAATTGAGCGGTGTCCCCAACTCTCTGATAACGAAGTTCTCGCGTGACCCGGCCGCGGGTCCCGTGACCGTATTTGCCTGGGTCAAAGGTGGTGGGCCCGGCCAGGTGGTCGTCTCCCAAAGAGGCGGAAGCGACTGGCTTATGGCCAATCCCGCGGACGGCGCCTTGATGACCAACCTGAAGCCTGTCGGCGGCCAGAGCAAGCCATTGACGTCCTCAGCCCTCATCACGGACGGCAACTGGCATCGCGTGGGGCTCTCGTGGGATGGATCAAATCGGATTCTCTCCTGCGACGGCGTGGAGGTCGCCCGGGATACTCAGGCCGGCCTGGCAAGCTCGACGGAGAACTTCACTTTCGGAGGCGGCGGGACCATGGCCCCATCCGGCTTCTGGAAGGGCCTGATCGACGACGTGCGGATCTATGACCGCGTCGTGAAGCCTTAAGTCCCTGTGAAGAAATCGTCCAGGCAGATCTTCCATTCCGTACGGGCGTGTTGATCGAATCGAACTCGGATCCGCAGCAGGTGTTCATCCACCATCTTGAGCGTGTAGCCAGGAAAATCACGAAAGAGGAAGGGGCCGCCCTGACGCCAGGGGCGAGCTTCAGGGATGTGCACGGCCACGTTGTGAGCAGAAGCCGGCGGTCCAAGCGAAACGCCCTCCAGCGTGTGGGTCTGGGGGCTCCAAACGACGCTCTCCAATTCGTGGGCTCCTTGCAGCACGTGGCGATCCGTCGAAATCACTCGCGGGATGCCGCTCTTCTCATGCAGGGCAAGCAGGCTCACGCTCGCCGGAGGCACCGTCAGAGTCAATTCACCTGAGACCTCACCATGGAAGGCTTCTCTCCAGAAGTCATATGCGAGGTAGGTCTTCCGGGGATTGAGCCACAGTCGCTCCAACGGCAACACTCGCTGGATGGAGTCGTTCTCGCTGGGGTTAAAGACGCCCACGATTGTCCATTCCCCAAAGGACTTACGGACCGGCAGCGCGAATACCGTGTGCAGATCGGTGTCGAACAGGTTCATCGGCCGGGCCGCTTCGCCCCACGACGGAAGAACCTTCTTGAGGATCTCCAGGCGAGCCGGGTCCAAATCGGGCAAACGGTCCCCGGAGATCAGATTGCCACCGCTAAGGGCGATGAGTGTGGCGGCGGCCTGCGCCTGGGACAGGCTGAGCGAACTGAGGCATACATGGTCGGCATCGTTGATCCAGGTCCGCTTGTGGAAATAATACCGCTTGGCAGCGGCCGGGGCGCTGCTGGTGGAACTGACGAAGTACTGCTTCCAGGCGTTGTGCCGGAAACCGTAGTTCTGGTCCAACTCGATCCTCATGCTGTCGAGCAGGCCGACCGTCACAGGGCCGGGGCCGCAGTCCTGCAGATGGCACTGGGGCCCAACCGCCTGCCGCATGATCTCGAAACCCTTGCGGTAGGCTGCGGCCCGCGTGACGACTGGATCATGATAGCGTTCGGCTGACAGGAGTGACCAGTCGACGAAATCGATTTTGAGCATCTCGTAGCCCCACTGATTGGCGACCGTATCGAAGAGGTTGGCCATCCAGGCGGCTGCATCAGGATGAGTGATGTCCAATCCATAGCGTTTGGGATTCTCGTTCCTGGCCCAGTCGGAGTCCTCGCTGGGCCAGGGTCCGACACGTTTGAGTTGGCCATCTGGATGGCGAAGGAGCCAGTCCGGGTGTTTCCGGAAGAGTTCCGCGGGTTCGGAAATGACGTAGGGGGCGATCCAGAGCCCCGGCTTGAGCCCCATCGCCCGAATCCGATCCGCCAACCACTTCATGCCATGGGGGAACTTGTCGTTTCCTTCCCAGTCGCCATGCCATCGCTGGTATCCTTCGTCCACCTGGATGTACTGAAGTCCGAGAGGTTTGAGCACGCGGGCGGCGAACTCGGCGTTGCGGATGACCTCGTCTTCTGTGACGTGCTCATAGGTGTAGAACCAACTGCACCAGCCGTTCACGATGGAGGCAATACGCGCCGAATGCACCCGCCCCATGGCATCCGCGTAAGCTTCCAGAGCCGCGTAGGGATCCGGGGCGATCACGAACAAGAAGCGTCCACTGCGGATGACTTGGCCGGGTTGAAGCACGAGTCTCTTCGCCAGGACCGATTCGGCGGTCAGTGAGATTGCATCATGGTCTTCCCGCTGGACCACGATCTGGCCCAGAGCCGCCTGGTTATCCACATAGCCGCACGCCAACCCATCTTGCTGATACCCCCGGAACACCCCGATATTCCACCAACTCCGCAGCGGCTTCGCACCAGGGAGTGCCAAGTCGACAATGACGCCGGGATCGTAGTACATGGGGCCGTTGGTCAGGATCTTGGTGGCCTCTGGCCAGAACAGCGCACCTCCCATCTGGCGGGTCGCACAGACAGGTTCGAGGCTTTCAAGGGTGACCGACTGGGCGGAGACATTCCTACACACCGCTTCGACCGAGAGCATCGATTGGTTGTCGTAGAGGGTTATGCGCAGTTCAAGATCCAGTTGGCGTTCTGTGTCAGTGGAGTGTACTACCAACTGCCGGCCCTGTCCCAACTGGTCCTGGAGACGCAGGGTTTGCACTGCGTGCCGATACGCCGGCTCACTCGTGGTGCGAGTACCCCTATTGGTGTTGGCCCGCAGGGTAGCACCGGAGAGGAAGGCTTCACCGCCTTGTCGCCAGACATCGAACCGTCCCTTTTGTGTGTCAAACGCCACGGCGAAGGCCTCGTTCTCGATGTGGGCTGTCGGGCGTGCTCCGGCCAGTGCTTTCGTCGCAGCCTGGGGCGCCAGTGGCAAGACCGTGCCGGCATAGGCAAGGCCTTTGATGAAATCCCTTCGGTTTGAGCGGGTATCCATGCGAATGACCATAACATCATGCACTCCGCTTGGTCAAGGTTCTGCTGCATGCGGGTTCATGCGATCTGCTTGCTGGAATGGCTCCGAGCAGCAACGGATGCCACATGACCAGGGAGATACGGTGCAGATGAGGGAGTGCAAAACGGGATCGTTCTTCCGTCCGTGCCGGGCCAAGCCCTCGTACCGGCGGAGCTCGGTTCAGCCGCCAATTGAAGCTGGTGATTGTTTCAGACACGGGATTCTGGATAGTACTGCAACGATGGTTCCGCAGCCGCTCATGAAATCGCTTTTTCTGCTGAACACCTGGCGGTCGCGGGAGGGTTTGGTAATGCCATAAGACAGAGATTTGATGCGGGGTGGGGCGAGCCAGGCGGGTGAGACCGGTGACATGGGGGTGAAAGTCCAAAGAAACGAAGGAGACGAGTCTCAGTATATGAGTTCTTCTTCCCGTCTTGTTGCATCGCGAGAAGGATCTTCGGATGCTTCGGCTGGTTTAGGCTCGTCATCTTTGAAGTAGCACTCCAGGGCGGCCCGGACGGTCTTGCTGGGCGCGTCGCGGACCTTGTCGTAGAGTTCGTTCGACAGATAGATCGTTATCGTCGGCATGGATATGACGACGTGACATGACTATATGAGCATTGCTGTCATGCAATATATATATTCCAGTACCACAAGGTTTATATATATGTATGTCTTGTATATAGTATGGAAAAGACAACGATCAAGGGGGTGCCGGTCATCGAGATCTATGAGAGCTTCGACGGGAGCTACTGGTTCGTGACCGAGAAGGCCTGGACGCAGGACAGCGTCATCAGCGGCAAGGTCTACGAAGATGACCAGATCCTCTACGGCTACGTGCGGCTTTCGGTCTGCCCGGACTGCGCGGAGTGGGGGTACTTCTCCGAGTCCGAGCTTCTATCTCTCGGCCCCAGGGTCTGGAAGGTCCACCGGCAAGACTGGGCGGTATGCCCGGAGGTGGAAGTGCAAGAAGGACCGAATGGGCAGGGCGAGCCCCACGTCGACGGATGCGGGGGTGTTGTTCCTCAGCGTTCATGTTCATACTCAAATCATTGTAAGGAGGTGGATGAGAAGATGGATACTGAGACACAAAGGAAGTCAGACGACTACGTCGCTCTCTACGGTGCGATATCCGAGAAGACGGACAACGATGCCGTGGCGATCGCGTTCCCTGCGAACGTGACCAAGCACGAGGCTTCGACGCTGCTCGACGAGGAACTCGCCAGACTTGGCGAGTAGGGACTGCACGGGCGGGGGGCCGTCCGTCCCCTGCCTCGCCCCGCTTCTCCGGGGGAAGCGGCGGGGGAGATTGCCGGGCCGGTGGATGGAATTGAGTGTGGCGGAAGGGAAGAAGGCGTTGGAACAGTGGCGGTATACTGGTGGCCGGGGAAGGTATACCGCGGTATCCGCGCGAGGGACACGGTGGCGCCGACTGGAAGGGCGCAGAACCTCGAAAACAGCCTGGGCATAGTAGAGGCGAAGGTTGTATGATGCTGAAGACAGAGCTCGGCGGCGTAGCCGGGCGAGATCAAATGGGGAATATCCGGGAAAGGAATCGGGTGTGAAATCTCAGATCCCAGAATCGCTTGGTCGTCGTGCCTTTTTGAAGCTGATGGGGTGTGTTGGGGCGGGGGCCCTGCTATCGGCTTCGACCGGATGGGGGCAGTCGCAACGCCGACCCAATCTCGTTCTCATCCTTGCCGACGACCTGGGATATGGAGACATTGCCGGGTTCGGTTCCAGGGAACTTCCCTATGAGACGCCGCACCTGGAGCGTATGGCTGCCGAAGGAGCGAGGCTGACGAGCTTCTACGTGCCTACGCCGTACTGTGCACCGTCTCGAGCGACGATTCTCACGGGCCGATATCCTTTCCGCAATGGGGTTGTGTTCAATCCCGCGCCGGATGCGGGCATCAATGACGTGGGACTGCCTGCATCGGAGATGACGATTGCCCAGTTGTTGCGGAATGCCGGCTACGCAACCTGTTGCATCGGGAAATGGCACTTGGGGCATACCCCCGCCTACCTGCCTCGACGCCGGGGTTTCGACGAGTATCTTGGCATTCTCTATTCGAACGACATGCGACCGGTGCAGTTGGTGGAGAATGAGGAGGTTGTGGAGTACCCTGTGGTCCAGGCGACGCTGACCCACCGCTACACGGAGCGCGCGATTCGGTTCATGGAGCAGTGCCGCCGACTGGATCGGCCGTTCTTTCTTTATCTGCCGCACGCGATGCCGCACAAGCCGCTGGCCGCGTCGGAGGAGTTCTACACGCCGCACACCCCCGATGATCTGTACGCAGACGTCATTCGCGAACTGGACGCGTCCGTAGGGCGGATTCTCGATACGATCAAACGACTGGGCATCGATGGCGATACGATGGTGGTGTTCACGTCCGACAATGGGCCGTGGTATGGCGGCAGCACCGGCGGGCTGCGCGGCATGAAAGGCCACACATGGGAAGGAGGCTTGCGCGTGCCCATGATCGCCCGCTGGCCGGGGCGGATTCCGACCGGGGTGGTGAACAGCTCGGTCGCGGCGTCCGCGGATGTTCTGCCGACCCTGCTTGGCGCTGCCGGCGTGGAGATTCCTCAGGATCGCAAGATCGACGGCAAGGATCTGTGGCCGCTTCTGACGTCGGCGCAGGCCCCCAGTCAGCACGAAGCCGTTTTCGGCATGCAGGGTCCGAATCTGGCGACGGTCCGCAGCGGCCGATGGAGGCTCCATGTGCGTTCTCCCGGCGCGGCGCCCAAGCGAGGCGAGGACTGGGTCGACCCCCGTGGACCTGATGGCGTGACGCTGCTGGCGCCGTACGAGCAGGCCCGGCCGAGCGCCTATCCCGGGGTTCAGAGCGGCGATGAGCCGAAGACCATGATGCTGTTCGATATTGAGAAGGACCCAGCCGAACAGTACGACGTCAGCGTGGACCATCCCGATGTGGTCCAGCGGCTCAAAGGGCTGTTCGATAAGACCCTGGCGGAGGTCCCGAAGTTTGAACCTCCCAGCCAATTCAAAGCCGTGCGTCGTCTCAAAGGTGGTCGCCTCGAATACGATGAGTCCATTCCCTGACAGTACACAGCCGGGGCACGCGAATTCTGATTCAGGAGCAAACAAGATGCCTTGGCAAGAAGTCGAATACTGCCTCTTGTTCGTAGCGGTATCATCCGAGGCTGCGCGCGAAGTCCATCCGGATCGCCTCGAAACTCGTAATGCATTGGCGGTGTGTGTTCTTCCAGAGGGCCGCGATGCTGCTGCATTGGGAGAGGAGTCCAAAGAACGATAGGCCCAGCAGGGGACGCGGATATAATGAGGGAACACAGCCCGCGGGCGTAGCCGGGCGAGGCCACATGGGAAGTCTTGGCCACTATCACTTGGAGTTCTATGATGAAAGGGAAGACCATGAGATCGGTCGGCATCCGATTTGTGCTTCTTGGCCTGCTTGCCGCCCCCGGCGCTGCCGGGGTTCGGGTCGGGGTGGCGGTCACGGACATCACGCCGCCGCTGGGCATCCAGATGGCTGGCTACTACCATGCGCGTGGGGCGGAGGGGGTGCTTGATCCGCTGTTCAGCAAGGCTTTGGTCATGGAATCCGACGGTGTGCGTGCGGCCTTTGTCGTGCTGGACCTCATCAGCGTCACTCGTGCGATTACCGATGAAGCCCGCGCGGCAATCGAAAGAGAGACCGGAATCCCGGGCGATCATGTCATGATCTCGGCCACCCACGCCCACACAGGGCCGGAACTCTCCGGCCGCGGCAAGCGGAGCGATGATCAGGACGCCCCGAAATCCGTCGTCGCAGCCTACACGGACACGTTGCCCGCCAAGATTGCCGCGAGTGTACGCGTCGCCGATGATCGTCTCGAACCCGCTCAATTGCGTGCAACCAGGGGCCACTGCGAGGGCCTGACCTTTAATCGTCGCTATTTCATGCGGGACGGCACAGTGGGGTGGAATCCGGGCAAGCTCAATCCCAACATCGTCATGCCCGCCGGCCCGAGCGATCCCGAGGTCGGGATTCTCTACGTTGAAAAGCCCGGCGCCCGCGGCCCTGCCGAGGCCGTGGCCACCTACGTCAACTTTGCGATGCACCCCGACACCTGCGGGGGCAACCAGATCAGTGCAGACTGGCCGGGCGCCTTGAGCCGTATGCTGGCCGGCTACCACGGCTCGAACCATCTGACGCTGGTGGCCAACGGTACTTGCGGCAACCTGAACCATTTCGACACGTCCTGGGGCTGGCCGCAGAACACGGGCGCCGAGGGACATCGGATCGGCACAGTCCTTGGCGCGGCGGTCTTCCAGGCTTACAAACAACTGCAGCCGGTCGCGATCGGGCCGTTGCGTGCCAGGTCCCAGATCGTGGAGTTGGCTTTGCCCGAGGTCACAGCCGCCCAGGTGGAGGAAGCCAAGCAAACGCTGGCCGCGACCAAGGACGACCGGGGCGCGAACTTCATGAGACAGGTGCGTTCGTCCCGCGCGCTGAGCGTCGCTGCTCGCGAGGGCGAGCCACATCGGGTCGAGGTACAGGTCATTACGCTGGGACGCGAACTGGCTTGGGTGAGTTTGCCCGGCGAGGTCTTCGTCGAACTCGGGCTGGCCATCAAGAAACGCTCGCCATTTCCGCACACCTACCTGGTCACCTTGGCCAACGAGAACATCGGTTACATCCCGGACCGCCGCAGCTACGCAGAAGGCAACTATGAGCCGGAAAGTGCCCGCTGTGCCGCCGGGTCCGGTGAGATGCTCGTCGAGACCGCCGTTTCGTTGCTCACACAACTTCACAAGTAACGGTGGACATCGTGTCGGGGAAGGAAGAACTCCCGTAGGAGAATTCGATCCGGCCGTCAGACCATCGGGAGTTGTTGCAGAACTTCAGATCGGCACGGCCGTGGTGACGGAAGCTGTTGGCCCCGGGGTGGGACCGCTCGGGGCAAAGTAGCTCGCCCCTGAAACCCATATGGGGCGCTTCGCCAGAGGGAGGCTCAGCCGGCCGTATAAGGATTTCGCCCTCCGGGTCCGGGGCTCGGGATCGATCTCCGGCGGCCGGGAAGCACAAAAGGTGGTTCGCCAAGCTCATGGCAGGGGAGAAGCAATGCGAGTGGGCGACCTGGTTTCGCTCTCACTATGTCTGGGAGAAGGTCCCCAGCGGTCTGGATGTGGCCAAGTGGACGGCCGATCATGCCCAACTGCTGCGGACTCGTAAGGCCGCTCTCGAAGCCGAAGGCTTCACCGTGTACGCGGAGGACCAGAACTCCTTCACCCTGGTGGGGGAGACCGGCATCGAAGTCTCCGGCAAGCCCGACATCGTGGCCATCCGGGGAGCGGAGATCTGTGTGGAAGACTGCAAGACCGGCAGCCCGCGTCATTCCGATCAGTTCCAGGCATTGATCTACATGCTGGCGCTGCCTCACGTCGAAGGCCCCTGGAAGGGGCGCAAACTGGAGGGACGCCTCGTATATGGCAGTAGTCTCGTGGACATCCCCTCATCGAAGATCGACGACCAGCTCAAGGACCTGTTCCGCAAAACGATTCTCCGCATCGGCGGAGACGAACCACCGACCAAGATGCCGAGCTGGGGCGAATGCCGATACTGCGACATTTCCAGCGCGGATTGCCCCGAGAGAATGGAAACCGAGCCCAAGGCGATCGGCAACCATGGTCTTTTCTGAGGTGACAACGTGACTCAGACTGCTCACAAGGACAAGTCGGCAAGGGCATGAGATGGCGGCATTCGTGAAGCTCATCTCCGCAGCCGAAGACGAGTACCTGCCGAGCGGCCCGCCCATGAGCCCGCTGACGGCGTCTTTCTTCACGTGCTGGGCCTTCTTCGATGCCTGCATCGGTGAAGCTGAGGAGACCATCGGCACCACCGTCATGTCCGTCGGCGCTGCTTTCGGCATGCACGAGGAACTCTTACGCGTGATTGGCCTGATGCAGAAATCGCGAATGGGCGTCTACGTCCATGAGGGCGGCGACAAGAACGCGGTGATGCTCCGCGAACTTGTGACCAACAGGGTATGCCGAGCCATCGTGCCGTCGGGATACCGCGGGCAACCGGGCGAGCTGTGGTACGTGCGCGTGCTCCCGCCGCCACTGCCCGGCCTCTCCGAGCATGTAGTCTTCACGACGCCGTACTTGCTGCTGTGGCCCGGTGAAAGCGAATGGCAAGCCTATTTCCGCAGGGCCTTGTCCGATGCGTCGCTCTCGGATCGGGGCGCCCACTACGAACACCACATGAAGTTCGGACCGACGCGGAACTACTGGACCGAGTTCGTGTTCGAGGCCTACGTGAATCACCGTACCGATGTCATCTTGCTCGCGGGATTGCCCGATGTGCCGGAGAGTCGACCGCATTCGAGAGTCAACCAACGCTGATCCAGAGTTCCTGCGACAGGGCTTCCGAAGTCGCCAACATCGACACGCACGAGACGGCGACGGCGCGAACTCCGGAGAAGCCAACCTCCGGGACAAACGAGGAAACCGGGAGATGACAGCATGAGATGGCATGACCGAGACTGGCCCGAAAGAAACCCCGCGTCCCAAGGTTTCCGAGGTCAACAGCACGAAGGACCGCGTGCTCGTCCGCTTCGTCGCCTCTGGGACATCCGGATCGTTCTACGGGACGTGCCTTCATGCCCTCCGGGGCGGGGAATGGGGTTGCTATACCATCAAACCCAGTGCTGCGCAGAGCATCTCTTGCGCCGAGAGGGGGCTGGCGAAGCGTGACTGGAAGGACTGGGACTGATGCCTGCCGGTGATGCCCAGCGACTCTGGTTCCAGAGATGTTTTGCCGGTTCTCTCCGCTGCATTACAGTCGCACGGCGTGGGCATGAACGTGGTGGCCTCGAGAACATCTGAGTCAATACCCACCGCCGGCGTGGAACCACTGAATGGGCCCGAATGAGAAGGGAATCCGAACATGGCCAGAAACGAAGCCAGACGCCAGAAGAAGCTGATGAAGAAACGCCAGAAGGACAAGGCACGTAGAAAGGCCAGCGTAGAAGCGGTCCCCTATTCGGCGCTCGATGCCAGGAAGAAGATCCACCTGGCCCGGCAATACCCTCTGTATGAGTGCCTGATCAATGCCTCATGGAAGGAAAAGGGTCTGGCCACGGTCCTGATCTCGCGTCGCCAGCCTGACGGCGATCTGCTCTTCGGCGTCTATCTGGTGGACACCCTGTGTCTGGGCGTCAAGAATACCTTCTGCAATGCGGACTTCTCGGCTGCGAGGTACAATGAGGACGTCGTTCCTCGCGCCTACCGGGACGAAGAGCCGGTACTGTGCCCGAGAGAACTGGCTCACCAGATCATCTACGGGGCCATTCGCTATGCCCAGCAGTTTGGCTTCCAGCCCCACAGGGATTTCGACCTGTCGCGGTACATCCTCGACGATCCCGCCAGCGTTGGACCTGCCACGGACATCGAATTCGGCAGGGACGGCAGGCCGCTGTTCATCGCCGGCCCTGGACAGCTCAGGATCAACCCGGACGGCCGCGGATTCATGCAGTTTGGCGTAGTCGAAGCCACATTGGACTGCCGGATTGAGCAGATCGGACACATCGAAAGGCTGGAGTTCACGTTCCAAGGCATTGACGAGGAAGAGGCAATCTCCGGGAGGGGCTGGTTCACCGTCTCGGGCGATGCGATAACCAGGCGGATCTGTTTCCACCGGGGCAAGGATTCCGGATTCGCGGCCACGCGGCAAGTACGGGAGAGAGCATCGCCCCCTTCGGGGCCCAAGGTCATCCGCCTGCCGGAGCGACGTGGCGCCGTATGTCCCGGCGCCATCCCCGAGCAGAGGGCGACCCAGAGAATACGCTACGGCCAGCCAATCGAAATCTGCTTCTCGCGAGCGGAGAAGACGTTGCTGGAGGAACACACACTCATGGATTCGGAGTATACGGATCGTCTCGAGTCCTTTGACTCCGGCAAGACCTGGACGGGGTCGTACAACCTCGATGATCTGGAGGATATCCTCGGCTACCTTGGGGATGGACAGAGCCATGCCGACGACAAGAAGATCGCGCGAAGGCTTGGATCACTCATCAGCCGGCTGAGCAAGGAGTTGGACTCGTACGACGATGGCGGCTGAGTCCAGCCTGGCGGCGAGGATGCCCCCCCCGATCACCGCCACACTGCGGTCAGCCCGGAGCGCAATCGCTCGTCCGGGGCAGCCAAAGACCCACTTAACCCGAAGGGACATCGGACAACCCGTCCGAAACCCAGGTTTGTAAGTGCTTGTGGCATAACGGTTAGTGATTGATATTACCGGACTTGTGATGCGGGCCGAAGCGGAGCCGAAGGCGAAACGAATCGCCCTGTGGCGCGCTCCGCGGCTTGGGTTGGTCCATCTTCGATGCCGACTCTTACTTCCCGAAGTGGGTCGCTCTTACCCGTCGACTTGCAGTTCTGATTGTCTATTGGTCAGAGTGACAGACGAAGGTTGAAATGAGGCTACCTGCGGAGGCACCATGGAAACAGCAACGTATGGTAACACGATTCGTGGCATCAGATCGCAGGGTGTGGCGATTGCTTTTGGGCAAGAAGTCGAGGAATCATATGGAATGGCTCCAATCCAGATTGTGGCTTGTCGTGAGCAGTCTTCTCATCACGGCACAGTTGTCAGGTGCTCAGAATAACACCCCTCTCGAGAGACTTCCTCCCTGCGGAATCGTATTGTTCGACCTGGACCAGTACCGACAGACTGTCAGTCCTCGGTGAGTCTGGCGATCTCTTCCTCGGTCAGGCTCCGGCCAAAGACCTTGACTTCATCAATGGCGACCGTGGCATTTCCGCCACCCGGGCCCAGGTCCAGACCGAGGCGGTTACTGGTTTTCGTACGCTTGACGAGCTTGCCGTTGGCGACGAGTCTGCCATCCACGTGCAACCGCTGACCGCCCGGGCCGACGGTGGTAACAATCTGATGCCAGCGGTTGTCGTTGAACCGGTCCGCTGTTTCGAGGGGCTGGTCTCCCTGGAGAACAAACCGCACCTTCCCGTCTGCGAGCGAGACGATGTGGTCGCTCCAGCGGTTGTTATAGCTCGAGTAGCGCCTGGCCTCACAGAGGCGAACGTCCTGAGCTGTTGTCCTGAACCAGAAGGCCACCGTATAGTCCGTGTCCGGCAGGCGGAGTTCCTCGTCAATCGGGAACAGGGCCGGGGCAAACGGGCCTTTGGCCTCCAGTTCAATCGCGTGCCCAACTCGGCCCGGAACGCGACGGGTATTACCGGTAAACCGGCCGAAGAGGTCCACGCCCACGCGGCTGCGGGAGAGCACGCCCTGGGCTTCCTCGAAACCGAAGTCCGCGATGATCTCGGGACGTATTGAACTCGCCGCCTCCAGCGTGACTTTGGGCCCTGGTTCGGGATGCAGGAATTTGGGGAGGATCGCGCGACGATCCAGGCCGGGGGTCTCCCAGCAGAGCCGGGCCACGGCATTGCCGGCGAAGCCACATTCCAGACGCAGGTCGTAGCGGTGCCCGGCTTGAAGCATCACTTCCCCGTAAATACCTTGATAGGTCCCCGGGAAGGCGTAGGTGGTGGTCCGAAAGAATCCCGCGGCGGTGTCTATGATCAGGTTACCTCCCACCCAGAGTCTCAGCCACGTCGGTCGTCCGGGAGTTCCCCAGCCTTGACCGCGCCACGGGCTCAGTGACTCGAAGACGAAGCGACAGGGCTCGCTGGTGGGAGCTTCGACCTGTCCCGTCCAGCGACAGGAGAAGCGGCTCTGGTCTACCCCCTTGGGCAGGTCGCCTTTCCCGTCGAACCAATAGAAGAACACCAGGGGATCGGTTCGGGTGACCACGGGTACGCCGGAACAATCGGGCGTGTTGAAGTACTCCCCCTTGAGCCCGCTTCCATCGCATTGGGCCACCTCGCGTGCAGGGGCCGCCAGCGTGATCTTTCCATCGGCTCGGTGCCATCCGTCCCAACCGCTGATCCGATAGATCGGCGCGCCGCCGCCGGAGTTGAGCGCATAGAAGAACGTCTCACCCGTCTTTGGATCGGTGTGGAGATGGCCGGTCGGATACTCGTTGGTGTTGTCTTCGCCGTGCTTCAGTTTCGGCAGATTGTCGATCGGCACCCGCAGCAGCTCGTCCACGAAGAGGCCGTCCTCAGTCCAGACGCTGGGCCGGGCGATCTCCTCGTCGGACGCGTCGCCCAGGACCACGCAGCCATGGGTGAATCCCACCAAGCCGCGGGGCATGGCCGTCGAGCCGAGTTCGTGGTCGTCGTCCGAACTGTGCCGTCCCACGCTCCACAGAGGTTTCCAGTCCTTGTCCCACTTGACCAGCCGGTCGAACGCGGAGCACGAGTTGTAATACCAGGCGCCGTGGTTCTCGACGCCTTCGTTCGGATTACGGAAACTCGCGGCGAAGCAGGCGTACCAGCTCCCGTCCGAAGCCCGGCGGCAATCGTACGGATAATTGCTGATCCCGTTTTCCTGCCACGCCGGATGCTTCTTCAGGTCGCTGCTGTTGTAGACGGGTGTGCCTCCCGTCGTAAGTCGCGAAGGGGCGAGGAGATGGCCAGGCTGGTATCCCGTGGCGTGCACGGTCGTTACCAGCAGCAGGTCTTCGGGATTGACGTAACCGCCCAATTGATTGCGGTTCAACCATTGGACTTCATCCTCGGTAGCCAGACCGTCGTCGTTCAGGTCGCTCCAAAGGTAGCTGCGCTTGTTGCGGCTGCCGCTGGCGTTCGCGGGACGCAGGGTCTTGCCGGCCGGATCGTAGATCGAGAGGGTGAGCCCGCCCGGTTGAACGCCGCCACCTTGGATGTAGAGGCGCCCTTTGTGCTCAAAGAGCGTAGGAATGGCGGGTACGCGTGCAAACGGGTTCTGCGTGAACACGTCCTGGTAGATCTCCACCACGCGCCAGGCTTTCTTCTCATAGTCCACCTCGCACCGCACGAGCGCCGGCTTGTCCGCGTTGCCCATGAACCACACGTGGCGGGGATCATTCGGCTCGGGACAGACGATAATGCCATAGTGCTGGGCGCCAAGCCACTCGCGCAACAGCCTGCCGTCCGCATCGAAACGCGCGGTGCGCCGCGGCGGCGTGTGGTTTCCCTCGGTGACGACGAAGCCGCCCTCGGCGTCGGCTTCGATGTCAGTGAGGCCGCGGAAGTCCGTGGGCACGTAGATACCGTCGCCGCGACCGGCGGGTCGGCCAAACGCCTGCATGAACTCGCCGGCGGCGGTGAACCGCTTGACTTGGTGGTGTCGCTGCCGTGAGCCGGGGGTGATCTTTACGCCTTCCGCCAGGTTGGGGGTCTTGCCGTCGGCGACGTCCGGCACGGACGCCACCGCGGCGCCCTTGGCCAGATCGCTGTTCTCGGCGACGAAGATGTCGCCGGTCCTGGGACTGACGCTCAGACGCCATGGACTCTCCAGACGGTTCGCCGGGATGACGACCCCGGGGCTCCTGTCCTGACGGCTCAACGCAAGGACCGCTCCCTGTGAGATGGCGAGGACCGTCCCATCGGGAGTCACGGCGATCCCCGCCAATCCCGCGAGACCATCGATCGTATCCACGGGTTTGCCGTCCTCGGCATTGAACCATGCGATGGCATCATGCTGGGGATAGGCCGCCACGAGCAAGCCATGGGCCGGATCGCCGCAGAGATCGTGGGGACGTTCCGCCATATTCCGTTTGCGTCGTGTCTCATCGCTGGTTTCTTCGGGCGTCTGGTAAGCCTGCCAACGCAGATTCCAGGGCTTCGGATTCATATCGCTGCCCGTGAACACCCGGCCGGTTGCGGTATCCGAGCCGTACACTGTGCCGTCCCGCATCAGTTCGAACAGGCGTCCGTTGACCAGGGTCAGGGCCTCGCCTCCGCCCATCCAGGGATCGGCCTGGTTCCGGTCATTGACCCACAGGGTGCGACCATCCAAGTCCGTCTTGACGCCCCAATGCGCGCCTTCGTTGACCGAGCCCTGCCGGTAGAGACCGGTGGCATCTACAGCCGCGGCGTTGGGCGGCTGGTGATTCCCGGTCGCCCGCTCCCAGGCGGGATCGACGTTCTGGCCCACCTGCGTGATGAACTCCGACCGCAGCCCCTCGGTGGCGAGCAGCTTCCACGCATACTCGCCTGCCGGCAGAGCGTTGCCGTAACGGTCTAGGCCGTCCCAGGCGACCGTGTGCTCCCCCTTGGCCAGGGGCTTGCCGGTGAGGAGCGTTCTGACCATGCGGCCATCTTGATCATAAAGAGCGAAGGACACTCGGCTGTCCTCGGGCACCGTGAACGAAATGGCGACATCTTCACAGCGGGCGGTTGCAGCCAGGGCGATGGCGAGCAGAGTCAAGGCGGACAGTCGTTTCATGCGGAGGTTCTCCTATTCGATCAAGGCGTTGCCCCATTGACTCGGCTCGAGCCGGCTCTCATTGGGGATGTCATCGACGATGTTGGCGGTGCGTGCGAACGAATTTCGAATCGTGACGTTGCGCGAGTTGACGATATCGAAGCCGTCGGATTGGCGAAGATCATCAGCGGTCCGTTCTTGCCGTCCGGTTCCAGCACCAGTTGCATCGGTCGGTTGATACTCATGACGGCCTTGTGACCGGAGACTTCCGCGGTTACCCCGCGTGACTCGGGCAAGAGCACCAGCTTATCGAACGGCCGTGACGCTTCCACTTCAACCGTCGCGGGCCCGGAGAGGTCAAAGAAACAGAACCAATAGGGGCCGCCATAGGATGGCACATAACCAGGCTCCCAGGTGTGTGCCTGATAGAGAATAACGGGGCGACCGTCGACATGCACTCGATACGGTGATTCTGTGATGGAATTGGCTGGATCAACGGCGGCGGTCCCGGAAATCGTCAGAAGGAAGGTCCAGCAGACTGTCCATTGGAGGAACCGACATCGGTTTGGCGCAGGGGTTGGGTCCAAGTCATGTCGCATCATGGGCAGTGTCCTCAGGCTTGAGATGGCGGGCAAAGCATTCCTTCACGCGCTGCCACATGTGTTCGGATAGCACATGCCCGGCGTTCGGTTCAACGAAGGAAGTGAAGTTCTCGGACGCCCCGGCCTTCGCATACACCTGGGCGATGCGATCCAACCCGCGACGGGCCGACTCAATCGGGCTGCCTCCATCCTTCTCTCCGAGGTTCAGGTGTAACGCCCGCGGGGCGATGAGCGAGGCAATCTCCGGGGTATCGCCGTATTGTGACCATCCGGGGACGAAGTTCGGAAAGCAATGCAACAGGTGCTCTTGCTCAACTGCTTCATAGGTGGGCAGGCAGCAGTTGCCCACAATGCACTTCAGACGCGGTTCCAGCGGACCCACGAGCCAGCAGTGGGTCGAGCCCATGGAATGGCCATAGCAGCCCAGCCGGTTGGAGAGCACTTCCGGACGCTGGCAGAGCAGATCCACGGCACACCGCATGTCCACTACATTTACCCAGGCCATGCTGCGGCCCCGAACAATTTGACGAAGGAATTCAAACCGTTCGTAATCGCCGTTCTTCAGTTTGCCCGATGGGTCCTGCCGCTCCTCGAAACAAAGCGCGTCCGGGCAGACGATCACGTAGCCTTCGCGAACCAGAGCGACGGCCGTGTGATGCATGGGGTTCCCCGCCAAGCCCGCCGGCTCGGACTTGCCCAGGTGATACTCCCCGTTGTGTTGATGCCAGACCGCGATTCCTGGGGCCGGATGGGAGGCCGTGGCACCGTCCGGCACCAGCAGCAGCGCTGGAATCTGCCCACCAAGTGGGGACTCATAGGTCAGCGACTCGATTCGATAGCCGTCCTTCCTCATGGTTGCCCGAAGGTGAGGACGCAAAGGGGGTGATCCCGGGAACGGTCCGCCCAGACAGGTCAGATAGTGTGCCCGTAGAGCGTCGAGCCAGGATGCTCCGGATGGTGCGGTTTGGCTCCGGACCTCTTCCGCCACAGCCGACTTCATTCCGGTCGCCAAGGCGCCAAGACCAAGGACCACTTGCGATTTGAGAAAGTCGCGGCGATTGGGCCGCTGCATGTGCGAGGAGCGGTTCTTCTTCATGGGATCAGTACTCGAAAACAATAGCACAGTGACCTGTGAACGCCGGAACGGACACCCGGACGGCTCCGCCTGATGCGTCAGATGAAAGGGCCTTCCGGCCGGGTATCCTATACACCTTCTCGATCTTCTCCGCCACCTTCAACTCCACAGGGACATCGCGTAGTTCCGGGAGATCCTCAATGACCAGACAATGCCCGCGCTGCAACGGGGGTGCGTAGAGCAGGTGGGCCACATACCGCCGCTGCTCGGGCTGATGCAGGAGAGTGATCCGCCCCGCGCTGGGCAGTTCAGTATGCACCATCGGCCGCCGGTAGATGCGGCGCAGCGCGTTGGCGAAGAAGTCCCGGTGCAGTCGCGCCCCGTGTTCATGGTAGAGCTTGCCCAGCATGCTGGACACACCCTCGTCGTCGGCCGGGGTTCCGCTGAGCCACACGCCCAGTCTCGACGCCGGCTTGCCGCCGATGCCGAAGGCCTCGATCTGTTCCACGTAGGTGTAGGCGTGGCCGATGTTGCGGTAGGTCTCGAGGTCCATCTCGCCACAGGGGTGCAGTTGATCGCCGAAGTTGCAGGCGACCCCGTGGGCGATCATGGCGGCGGCCTCGTAGCGAATGGCGTCCGGGTGTTTGAAGCCGCCGAACTCACCCCACATGGTGTGGAACTTGCCGCTCATCGCCACGATCGGTTGGTCGAAGTTGTGAAAGTACTTCGCCCGCAGCGCCAGCTTGTCGTATCCGCCCCAGGTGGTAGGCAGATCCTCCAACTCCTGCTGGGTGTTGTCGGCGAACATGTGCCGCTCGAGGTTGTCCGCCGTGAGCCCGGTGGTGTTGTTGAAGAAGACCGTCGCCTGCGGATGGTACTTGGCCACCAGTTGCCGGGCTGCACGGTAGAAGCTCTTCCATTTCCGCACGTTGAAGTCGGACACGGCCGCATCGTCCGCAAAGTCAATTCCTTCCGCGGCCATGCCTTCGCGACATCGTTCGCAGTAGCAGACCGGACCATGGGTGATGTCATACCAGAACCCATCCACCGGGTAGCGCCGGCACAGTTCCTCGCTCTGGCGCAGGATGAGGTCGCGATAGGCCCCGCCGGGGCACAGGAATCTCCAGGACACGACGGGCCGGCGGTCACCGGGGGTGGCCTTCTCGTCCCAGTTGATGCTGGCGATGGACCCGTCCTTGTTCCGCACACACCATTGGGGGTGCTCTTGGGCATCCGTGGCCGACCAACCCACGGTGAAGTAGAACGGGCAGCGCACGCCGATCTCGTGACAGGCCTCGATCTGCTGGCCGAGCAGGTCGATCTTCAGGTTGGGGTGCTGCCTGCCCACCGTGGTAGGATAGTAGCTCCAACTATGATGGCACTTCGCGAAGAGGTTGATCCAGTTCACGTGCCCCAGCTTGAGGGCCTGCTGGAACTGGGTCTTGTCGAAGCGCGTGCCGACCTCGGGAATCCACTGCGACGTGTGGAAGTCCAGATGGATCTGGCGGGCGGGGAAGGCCGAGGCGGACTGGCCGATTCCTGCAGGGGCGGAAACGGTCTGTAGCCCAAGGACGGTCGAAAGAACGATAGCGAGCATCGAATCACCTCATCCAGTTACCGTGAGAGAAATTGGTCGCTGCGGTGATCTGCCAGCACGGTCTCACTGGAACACCGCCTTTCCCCAAGTGGCGGCCCGTTCCCACGTATGGATGCGCTGCGGTTCAGCAGGATTGCGGAGCTCGACGAGTTGGCCGCGCCACAGTCGCCCCGATGCATCGCTCCAGTGGACCGTCCACGAGGTGGCCAGGATGTCGCCGGCGCGCGGCGGGTCATCCTCGGCGTGAAGCAGCGACCACGGGATGGCATATTCCAGCGTATAGCCGAGTCCGTCGGCGTCCCGGCGAAAGGCCGCCCGATAACCGGCGGGATTGACCGATGGACCATGAAAGTCCATCCCATACGCGATGTGCAGGCAGTTCTGACTGGATGGAGCATAGCGCCACAGAGTCAAGTGTGCCAGGCGTTCGTTGGTGGACTCGGCCAGTTGCCCAGCGTCCGGCGTGAGGCCGCGCGACTTATAGTAAAACGGTGCGTTCGCATTCACGGGCCAGCCCGCCTTGCGATCTGTGGACACCCGCACTTGCAGGCCTCCGCCGCGCCAGGCGAGTTCCCCGTCGGTGGCCGGATCGATGATGTTGCGCAGCGGGAACGGGTCGCCAATGTGGGCCGCGATGTACAGGAAATCCGCATCGAATCGCATGCGTCCTTCGAAGGAATAGCCCTTCTCCGACGAGAACTCGCGTGCCCCGCGGAATGCTCCCTCCTCGCTCCACTCCGACAGATCGCCGTCAATGACGATTGGCAGTCGTGGCGTGCGAACGACGATCTCGCCGACATAGGTGGGGTTGAACAGCCGCGCCTCGCCGGCCTCGTGCTCGATGGGCGGGTCGGCGGGCAAGCGCCGTACGAATCGATCCGGCGAATAGGCCAGCGATTGGGGCACTGCACCTTGGTCCGGGGTGAATCGCGCCGCATCGCCTGCCAGGAGCCGATGGCCGAAACTACCGGCGGCGTTGGCTGACTTGGGAGTGGCAATCACTTCGCCCCGATAGACCTGCACGTCCGTGTTGAGGCCCGGGCCCGCTTTCAAACCGAATTCCGTGCCCAGGTCCACCAGGCTCGCGCCCGGCGTCTCCATCAGGAATCCCCGGGCGTTGACCGGCACGCGCACCACCGCCTGGCCCGCATGCAGTATGGCACGCATCGGAGTGAGCAACTCCAATTCGCCCGGCCCTTCGAAAACGATCTCCACACCATTGCTCAGGACCAGTTCCATGGCGCCGGCAACGAGGGTGAGGCGTCCGGGCGGAAGCGTCTGCCCGGCATGAAGGGAATCGACCGGCATAGAAACCTGTGCGCTGCGGATACGCGTGATCCGTGCCAATTCGCGATCTTGCACCGGTGGATGAGCTATCCAGACGGAGATACCGGCCGCGATCAGCAGCAGTGCCGCCGCACCCACGGCGACTAGACGAGGCCATCGAAGGGGAAGCCACGGCTTCATGCCTGGGCCGTCGGCATCCGTCGCCTGCCGAATGCGGACCCCGCCGGATTCGGCCCATTCCTCCGCCGCCTCGCGCCGGGCTTGGCCTGCCACCGCCGTACGAAGGTGCTGCTCAAAGAGATTGGCGTCGACGAACGCGCGGAGATTGTCGGGGTGCGCTTTGAGCAACGTGGTCAGTTCCTCGCGTTCGGCACTTGTCATCTCGTCATCCAGACAGGCGGCGATGAGTTCCCGGAGGTCGCTCATAAGGATTCCCCGTCCGTTTTCCACTGCCGTTCGATACAGGCACGAAGTTGCTCACGGATGCGTTGCAGCGAGACGCGTACGGCCGCGCTCTTTGTGCGCAGACGCTGGGCGATCTGCTCCGAGTTCAGCTCTTCGAAGTATCGCAACCGGATCATCTCGCGGGGACGGGCCGGCAGGCGGTCGAGGCAGACTTCCAGCGCGGATGAGCGGATGCCCGACGCGGGAGCGGCTTCGGCCCAGACTTCCGTGAACTGGTCCAGCAGCTTCGTGTCAAATGTGATGAAGCTGCGTGCGTTGTCACGATGGAAAGCCAGCACCTGGAATTTGGCCACGCCCAGCGCCCATCTCAAAAAGGGGCGGCCCTCATCGTACTCACCGAACCGACGCAACAGAACCAGGGCGGTTTCCTGTACGAGGTCCCTGGCTACGGCGGAATCGCGCACCAGGGCATGGATGTAATGATCCACGGCGAGCTGGACTTCCGTCCACAGGCGTACGAACCGTTCTTGTTCCTGTTGATTGAGCATCGTCATCAAGTATTTCCATCGCTGAGGGCGAGTGTAACAGGAATATCGAAAAAATGTTGGCCGCACCGGTAGGGCCGTTCATAGGATCCCGGCTCCCCTGAGGCTTCGTGCCCCCCGTCCATTCGCGCTGCAATCAGATCCATGCTCCGATGCTACGGGATGGACTCACGGTGTGTTGGTGTTCAACAAGGTGGTGTAACTTGCGGGAGGAAGAGCGAATTCGGCCTTGCCGGCCCGCACGGAGACTCGCGCATTCTCCTCCATGCCGTGATCAGCGTCCGTAACGAGACGGCGCAAGGCAATCACCGATTCCGGCAGTCCTGTCAGCATTGCAGGACGTTGGGCGCCTCTGTTCACGATGTGGACGACATAGTGCCCGTTGGCCAGATCGCCGAAGGCCGCACAGGTCACGTCCGACCGATCGGCAACGATCGGCAAGGCAAAGGCCCCCGGCGGGGTGAAACCAAGCTGTTTGAGGTTCCAGAACCGCTGGGTTGGTCGAAGCGGTCCCTCACTGCCATAGACACCGCCGCCCCAAAGCACGGAGTAATCGGTTGTCAACTGCCATTCCATGATCGTGGCCGGTTGCCCCAGGGCACAGATCCGAAGACAGAGCTCGATTTCCTGCAACTGGAACCAGGGTTCCAGCATCACTTGCGGATACTCATGGAGATGGGCATCAGGTCCCGCTTCCGTAACCAATAGCGGCACGTTCAGTTGGCGAGCCGCGTCTGCCCACCGGAGGAGTCCCTTTTCGGTGCAGCCACGCCAGGTGTGGAAACCCAGCGCGCCCACATACTGAGAAACGGCCGATTCAGAAAGGGAAGGCGCAAGGAAATCCAGTGCCGCCATCGTGCAATGCGCCGTATCCCCCAGAAGCATGCGAGTGGCCAATCCACACTTCGCCAGGTGGACGCCCATGGCCCGGTTGAACCGCGCACGCTCGGCCGGTGTCTGGCGGACCTCGACACCGGTTTCCGGTTCGTTGAACGAGAACCGGATCGCCTCTCCCGGACCGGTGTCCCGCACCATCTCTCGGAAAGCCAGGCCTTCGATTTCGGACTCTACGATACGCTGCGCTCCTGCCCGTGAGTAGCGAGGGCGCTGGAGGTATTTCACGGCCGCGCTGAAGCCCCGCCAGTCGGACCGGACGATGCGCAGTCCCGCCTCAAATTCAATCGGCTGCCCGTCAACACGCATGCCGGCCACATTTCCCCACGGAGTGAGCGTGATCTCGGCGAACCCACGGTGTGAGACCGCACCCATTGTCAGACAGACAAGAATCAATTCTGCCGAGAGCCGAGGGTAGTTCTTCGTAACCACGTGATATCTCCTAATGGGAGTTGTTCGCCACGTCGTCCGGCCGTGAGCACCAACATAATCAACAGCGAAATCGCGGCCTTCTCCCCCAGAACCATAGGCCCCTCACACCAGAGCAATACGCAGGCTCACGTCGAAGCAGGATATCCTTGTAACCGGTCAGTCGATCGAATGCAATCCCGCTTGTCCGATGGGGATCCGGGCTGCAAGGCATCGGACGCACCGGTCGCATTGGCGCAGGCGTTGGAGGACCTTCGTGACGCGAAGGCAACGTCTTACCACGCCTGCCAGTTGCGAAACACGGGAGGCTGCTCGATAACATGGATCTCAAACTCATGGGACCCCGGCATCAAAGGAATGATGAGAGTACTGCCGGAGGTGCCGGGGGCGTAGGTCTGGCTGTCGATCACCAGCATCGGCATACTTGCATCTCAGGTGGCATGGGAGCGTACAGGAACCCACCAAATCCTTCACTACAGTGGTCATCAGCAGCGGCCACTGAGGCCAGTCCCAGAAAGCGGTCTGCCCGGCCGGAGCGTCGCCCAAGGGAGCAATCGTGACGAAGCAGACTTTGCCTTTTCCGAATGGCCGGATCAGAATGACGGGATTGCCATCGGCAACGACATGGACCGTCGCATCCGGTTTCGGTTTCATCCAGTGTTGCCAAAGCACAACGGGAGGGCTGCGCCAGTCCAGCGTTTTGGCCAGTGCCGAGACAGGTTCGAGCAGGGCGGACTTCGCAGCACCGACGGGTTGCAGATCGAAGCGCGTGGCGATGTCCGCCGGATACATCGGCGCAAGGAGATCGGATAGATGCCAGTCGCCACTGCCAAATCCGTACGGTCCTCCCAGCATCAGCAGGCGGCCGCCCGCCTCGACCCAGCCGCGTAGCCGGTCGCGTTCCGGCACGCGAAACGTGAGCAGGTCGACGTCGGCAATCACCACCAGGTCGTATCGAGCGAGTTCCTCGGCCGTCGGGAATGAAGCGTCCTGGAATCCGGTGGGATGTTGGCCCACCTTGAAGTGAACCGCCCGATCCACTTTCACCGGTGCGGGGAGGCTCTGGATCACTTGATCCAGGCGGTAGTAATCGTGGTAGAGCCCCTGCGCGAACCAGACGCGGGTCCCCTCGTGGGCAGCGAGCGACATCCCTTCGGGCCATCCGTTCTTCCAGACCGCGATGCGTTCGCTGTCGAGAATCTGCAGACACTCCACCAGCACATTCTGGATCAACACCCCGGGCATGCTACTTGCCAACCGCAACTCGGCCTGGTGGGGCATCTCTTCCCACTTCATCTCGCAGGTGAGCACGACGTAGCGATCGGTGGGGATGCCCACCAGTTCCCAGGTGTGTTGCTTCTCGAACCGGGGGAAACTTGGGAACTTGTTTTGCTCATGGGCCTGGTTGGAGGTGGAGCACGTGAGCGTGAGCTGGCCGGATAGGGCCTGCTGCGCGCGACAGCTTACGCTGATCCGATAACGGCCCGTTGGGATCGGCTGTACCCAGCCCCAGTTCAAACCGGGATTGCGCTGCACCTTCGGCGACAGCGAGCCGTCCAACCGAAGCGTCCTGCCTTCGGCAGCCAATGGATCGGCAACGATGTTCCTCCGGTCGCCGCCGGACAGAGCAGAGACGCCGAGTCGGGCGAACTCCCACGGGCTGGCTGTGACCGCTTTGATGGCCGCATTGGGATCGGGAATCCGAGGCGCGGGAAACTGCGGCCGGACGTCCGAAGGCAGCGCATCCGCTGCCGGCCCCTCACATTCAATGGCGGCAATGCCCCAGAGCTTCACCTCCGATACCCTCACCGCGTTGCCGTCCAACGGCAGTGGTTCGGCCGACGGAGTGCCGGTCGGCTCGCAAAGCCGTTCCAGGTAGGGTTCCTCCCGGCCATCGTTGCGGCGGGTTTGCCCAACCACCGCTTCCACAAAGGGACGGTGCCGCTCCGCCCCGACCAGCCACGCCTGTGTCGGCTTCCACCCCTGGGGCAGTGTCACGGATACGCACAAATCCTTCAGCGGCTTGGGCTCCTTGCTCTCGTTGATCCATTCGCCTTCGGGTGGGTTGATCAGGTGAACCAGGTAGATCCGCTTGCCCGGCGCGACGGGAAGACAACGGACATACTCCTGCCACCAGACCGGCCGGCCGCCGGCGTCCACTTGGAACATGCGCGCCGCATCCTCCACGCTGAGCCACCGCAGCGCATCGCCGTAGATCAAGTCGCAATAGCGGCTGGCCAGGGACAGGAAGGAACGGTCGGCCTCCCGCGAGTATGCCATGTGATTGCCCGCAGCAAGCAGCAGCGCAGTGACCATTGACTTGCGCCACGATGGTGCGTGGTCGCGGATGTCGGTGATGACGCAGACATCGCCATCCACACGACGGGCGGTCCGACCAGCGGTGAGGTTGCGGTCCCGCCACTGTGTCCAGGTCGCCTTCGCGTCCGGACCCATGAGGTAGTTGGACCACCCTTCCTGGAGCATGAAGCCGCCGTTACGCATCACCGCCGTCTCCTGCTTGTCCATGCGCTGGGGGTCGTCCGAGACGTACATGGCATCAGAAGACGCCCGCATCGGGTCGCCATTGTGGCCGAGCAGCGCGCCTCGTCTGGCCTCTTCAATTCGGCTGCGCGAGTAGGCAATCACCTCGCCCAAGCCATAGCCATTGAACGGCGCCTCGCGCCCCTGCAAATCCACCTGGCGTGCATCGTAGTCAATCGGGTCGTCGTAGCGGAATCCATCCCAGCCAAAATGCTTCATCGAGGCGACCATCTGGTCGGCATGCCAGCGGAAGGCGTTCGGGTTCGTGTGTAAGGTCCGGGAAACGCCCGTGACTTTCACGTCCTTGCGGGTGTCATCCTCCGCGCGCAGATCCGAGTCCAGGCCCATGTTCTTTCCGTCAAAGCCAAGCCAGACAAAGCCATTGTCGTTTTGGGTGCGCCAGTCCAGGCAGTCCGGAAAACGCCGACCGAAGTCGTAGCCGCGGAAACCAAAGATGACGCTGTAGTCGACGTAACCGAGCACGCGGATGCCTTGGGCATGAGCGTTGGTGATGCAGGCGCGGAGTTGTTCGGTGCTGAACCTCTGCGCCGTCTGGCCGGACCACCAGCGATTCTTGCCGGCTGGAGGGACGAGCTGGCTCATGTCGCAGGGCGCCCAGAAGTCGATTTCGGTCACCGTGACCAAATTTCGGCGGAAGGCAGCGACGTTAGCGCTTGCCTCAGCGGCCGAATAGGGCTGGTGAATGGCGAAATTGCCGTATTGGCCGGCGCGGAGCGGACGGTCGGTGACGACGAAGATATCGCGGGCGGCGGAGGCCACCTTGTCACCCTCGACCGCTTCGGCACGCAACTGATAGCCGTTCTTCGGCAGCGCCGGCAGCGCGACGGAGACAGACTGGAGCGCCGTGGTCGCCGGGAGCGTGACATCCTCTTCGGCAATGATCTTTTCATCCTGAATGCCGCTCTCAACGACCAGACGCAGCCGCACCGGATGCTCCCGGCCGGAGTAGTTGGCCAGCAGGACGGTCGCCTCTCCCATTTCGCCGGGGGCGTAGACCAGCTTGTCAAGATGCACCGAGGCCACTTCGGCCGTGGCGGCGTCGGATACAGGCTCAGCCTCGATCCGATCGACGATCAACTCCCGCGGCAGGCCGCCGCGCAGCGAGACCACATTGAGCGGACCGGGCAGGTTCAGTTCCACGACCCGCTCCGTGAAACTGCCATCGGCGGGAAGATCGGCAAACTCGATCGGGGCACGGCTCTGGAAACCCTTGCCGCCGACTTCGAGATCGGTGGCAAAGCGGCCGCCTTTCTCAAGCCGCAGCCTGACGGTGAACCGGTTCCGTCCCGGCGAAATGCGGACCTCATCGTGCATGCTGACAAAACTGGCCTCTCCTGTGAACCGCACAGCCTTCCCATCGCGCGCCTGGGGATCGGCAATCACTTCGCGTTTGTACGGGCTGGAGCAACGGGCCAATTCAGCTTGGCCCCACACGTGCCGGCTGGCAGTCGATGCTGGCTCCGCCGCCCCCGTAGGCGGCAAGACAAAGGCCGAAAAACATGCGACCGTGACAATGATCGCTGACGGTGCTTTGATTGTGAATCGCCAGCCAGTTTCCACTCTCATTGTGTATCCTCTCACATCTGTCGCAGGATTGCCTCATTCGAAGTAACCGTCCGGTTCACCACTGCTGCCAGCTTCGGAACACGTGCGGCTGACTCAGATTTTCAAGCGTGAAGTTGCAGCTTCCTTCAAGCAGGGGCACGATGGCAGTATTCCCATATGTTCCGGGAGCGTAGCTGATGCCGCTGATGGTCAGGGCAGGCAACTGCACAATCCCTTCCGGCATGGTGACATGGAGAAAACGCCCGGGGCCTTCACTGCGCCCGACAACCTCGCCATGATGGAAGGTCAGGTCATAAGGGCCGGACGCGATCTCGGCCAGAAGGCCGGCATGGCCGATCTTCTGTCCATCGAACATGACCAGACGAACCGTGCCTGCTTTTTCATCCACCACGATCCCACCGCGTTTGCCGGAGAAAAGGATGCGATCCTGGGCAAATGTGATGGATTGCTGCACATTGACGTCATAAGCCACGCCATCGGCTCGTTTCTGTCTCCGCACTCCAGGGGCAATCTGTTCGATGAGTCCTGCACTCTCCTCCAGAGCAAACGCGATAGTAGTCTTCGCGGGGGGCACCTCGACGCTTCCGCCTTTCGCGATGTCCGTCAGCGGTATAACACGTGTCATGGGTTGCCCGGCTTGGAGCGTGTAGTTCTTGTAACTGACGATTCCGGAGCCTTCAAAGACAATCAGGTGAACTTCGTTCATGAAGACCCGGACGGCGCCCGAGACGCCGTTGAAAGAGACTTCCTCGTTCCTGAATGACACACCCTCCACACTGGCAAATACGTAGTCCGTTGCGATCGAGGTCATGATCCGCGTTACGCCGTCGGCCAGGGATTCGCACTTCGGCAGAGCCTCGTCCTTGCTCGCAGGGTAGATGACAGCCATCACATCCTCACCCGCTGCAATCGGTCCCGCCGCATTGACCGTGATTGTCTCGTTGATCGTGGCGTTGGCTTCGCCCTCCTGCTTTGCCGCGGGCGTGCCCGCGGCGAGCCACGTCCGGGCCAGTTGGTTAGAGAGCGTGACAGGCGCAGTCACTTCGCGGCTCTCCATTTGAACGCGAGCGGGCTGGAGGAAATGCGTATTCATCTTCTGGCCCCACTGGCTGGAATACTCGAAACCGGTGGACGATGCCCTGATTTGTTCCCGTGTCCCTAGTGTCCGTTGATACCACCAGGTCTGCGGCAGACCCGTCTTGTCGCCGCGATCCCGATTCCGAAAGCTGTCACGAAAGACGAAATAGTTGGGGCCGGCGGCTTGTTTGTCTTTCAGGAAGAGGATCTGGCGCGTCCACCGCACCGTTTCGGGTGCGGCCAGGTCCCGCACGTAGGGAAGCTTGGGATCAGTGACCCGCGGGCTGTAGTCTCCGACACCGCGAAGATAATCGGCGGAATCGCTGAAGAAATGTCGATGGACTCCCGAGACGGGTCCGCCTCCAGGCCAGCCGCCGTTGTCGGTCTGTTTGCCGAAGCGCACGCGGCTGTGCCACCCGAACTCGTCATGGAGGTTCTTACGGTCGCCGTTGTGGATCGCGTAGCCCGCCAAGCTCATAACCGTGAGGGGAGCGCCCTTGGCATAGATGACGAAGTCGCCTTGATTGCCGTCCGAGTGACTGGCCAGGTAGCCCTGCCGATAGGCAAGAAAGGTCTCATTGGGATCTCCCGGAAAAGCCCGCAGAGTTGCTCCGAAGCCTGGGAGCCAACTGCTGGCCAGGAGGCGATTGACGACCGCCGGTGTTGCCTGGGCGAGCAGGTCGTCCTGGTTGGCGGTCAGGGGCGTGAAGCCGTTGTCGTGCTGCTGCACGCCGGGGCGTTTCTGCTGATCCCACGCCCACACGAAACCGGCGGCGAGTTCCGGATTGATCTGGCGAATGAGGGAAGCCGCGGGCGTCCATTGGTTGAACATGAGAGCACCCTCGTGGCCGAAGCCGGGAACAACCCTGGCCTTGAACCGCGGATCCACCGGCGAGAGCAGCTTCAAGGTGAAGTCCATCGGGCCCGTTGCCAGTCGGGCGGTGTTGTCGTCGAGACCGCCTGCTTGCCGCGCCACGAGCGCCCCATGCATCACCGTCGGCGCGCTGGCGGCGTAGTAGCTGATCAACTCGCTCCAGGCGCCCATCGGCGCGGTGTTGCCGCCGGCCTTGTAACGCACGTAAGCGGCGGACACATCCAGCCACCGTTTCGTCATGGGATGGTCCGGGATCACGGCCGCGGCAAAGGGCAGCGCGAAGAACCGGTTCACTGGCATGTTGGGGTTGCCTTGGTGGGTCATTGAAGCGCGGGTATTGCAGTCCGGTTCCGCCATCAAGTAGCAGAAGGCGGCGATGTTCCTCTGGATGCGTCCGCGCTCCGCCGCCGAGATTCCGGGCCGTTCCAGTTTGCGGCGCAGGTCCACTGCCCAGGTGAGTTTCTCCGCCTGGCGGTAATGACTGAACCAGGCGTATTCCCGGTCATCGCTGACAAACGCGCCATTCAAGTGAGTGATGGGAGGTGAACTCAGGTCCTCTTTGGTGGGCGGGCTCCAGCGGACCGCCCGCGTTTCCTCCGACCACGCCAAGATCCAGTCCTTGTAATTGTCGAGGTTCACACTGCCTTCGTAGCTCCGGAACGCGTGGAGCGTGTCGTGATATTGGAATGGCCCTCCAACCAAAGCCCAGAGCCGCCGCACGCCGGTCAGTCCGAACTCCGGGTCATATTCGCCCGTGTGCAGGAGGTTCTGCGGATGCGGCTGGGCGCGCAGAGTCCAGCGCAGTTCCAGTGAGCCGTCCTGGTGCGAGAGTACCTGTTGGAAGAGGTAGGGGCTCCGCGGAGGGAACACCCAATGAGCCGCGCGCCAGGTACCCGCGTGCAAGGGCACGACCCCAAGAAAACGCGGCGAGTTGGTTTCCCGAAGCCGATCGCTTTCAACCAGACCGAAATAGTGCGCCCGTTCGCTCCAGCAGTCGTGCGGCACGATCTCCGTCACGAGCGCGTTATCGGAGCCGTAGTCCACCGCGGTGCTGACATAGCGCGACTGGAATCCCTGCGTCTGCAAGGCGGCTTCGAATGGTTCAAACTTGTCTTTCCGCCGCGTGGTCATGAAGTACGCGGCATCGGGCTTCCAGCCATCCGACCTCCAGCCGTCATTCAAGAGCACTGCGACATACAACGGATCGTCCTCCGGACAACGGGTCTTGAGATCCATGACTTCATCCACCCTCAGTGCCGGGTCATCCGCCAACGCGCGCACGGTCATTTCGTAAAATCCCCCGTTGTCGAAACTGAACCGCACCTTGGCCTCCGCGAAGAGTGGACCTTGTTCAGTTATGCGGGTCGCATAGCCCGTCACCTTCGGCGCCTTGTCCCACGCAGCTCGCAATGTGGCGGCGTCTGGTTCGTCTTCCCGGCTCTTCTGCCGGAAGCGCACCGCTTCGATGGACTCCGCCGCGAAATAGCTGCCGCCTACCCACCTTCCGTCCGCCAGGCGCACACCGGCGATGGGGCCAAAAGCGAGGCCCTCTTGTTCCAAGCGGTCCAGGTTCTTCATCACCACCGCGCGATCCCCTGCCATGGCCAGGGGGTTGGCAAACTGCTTCTTGCCGGCCGGCAGGCGGATGGCGACTGGGCCGTTGTCGAGAGTCAACGAGCCTCCTTCCACCGTTGCCCGAGGCGGCTTGCCCATCGCTGGCTTACCCTCGGTGAGTTCAAAGCGATAGTTGCCTGCCTTGGGAAGACTGGCGTAGAAGCTGATCCGCGCGCTCGCAATCGAACCGTCCGCATGTGTCGTCAGCCTCGATAATTGGCAGGGAACCTCCTGGCCTTGACCGTCGGTCAAGCGGACTGCACCGAGCCGGGCCTGGCCGGGTCTGAAGTCCAGCGGGTAGGTCACCAGCGTCCGCGACCAATCCCGGCCCGTGATTTCCTGGCATTCAAACGTGGCCAGTGGGGCGGCTGACAGCGATCCAAGGCCGGTGGCGGCAAGCAAAACTGCGAGAATGCCAAATGTGAATGTTAAGAACATCGGTTGCTTTCTTTTGCAGATGTACATGATCATGATCCATACGTTTGGGGTGATTTGAGAGCGTCAGTTTCATAAAAGCTAATGCGTCAGCTACAATTTGCCCCAAAGGCTCGAAGGGACAATCCGGTGGGGGAGTAAATGGCCAAGTCAGCGGAGGAGAATACCGAATGTGTCCCCTTCGAGCCGCCTGCTTGGGTGCTGGTTTATCGTACATATCTGAAGCTGTTCTTTCTTCACGCGACAGAATACAACGAAAGCCGAAGTCGTCGAAACGGATGCGAGGATCGCCGATCCCGCGGAAGCGCGTGCGCAGATCCACTTGTCGCTGGGCATGCCAGGAACCGCCGCGCACGACGCGGTTTTGCCGCCCACCGCCATCCTCAAGCAACGCAGGAAAGCCTTGAACAATGGCCGGATCGTTCAGGTCGGCCTTGTTGAGGTTCGTCTGATACCAGGTGGAGCACCATTCCCAGACATTGCCGCCCATATCGAACAGGCCGAATGCATTGGATGGGTAGCTGCCCACGGGTGCGGTACGCGGATGCAAGTCGCGAAAGATCTCCAGGCACTTCCATTTTGCGGTGTCCGTGAAACCGATGCGCGACTCCGTGCCGCAATAATTGCCATCGCGAGCGGTGGGCGGCCAATGACCGCCCCACGGATATTCCACGGCCCCCGCCGCTCGACTCCACTCCTCATCCGTAGGAAGGCGATAACGCCAGCCTTTGGGGAGTTTGCCTTGTTCCGCTTCGTGGCGCGTCAGCCAGGCGCAGAATCGTATGGCGTCGTGGTAGCTGATGCACGTGGCCGGATGCCTGGGTGTTTGCGGAAAGTGGGGGTCCTGCCAGGAACCACCCGCCTGTTTCCAGTCGTAACCGGATGGGTTGGCGGCGTCCGATTCCAGCGTAAAAGGGCGCTTGCCATCGGTGGACTCCGAAAGCGCGTCATACCCGGTCGCTTGGACAAAGGCGGCGAAATCCTCCACCCGCGTTTCCCAGCGCGACACCAGAACGTTGGGCGTGCCGGCGGGGAGGAACTCCATGCCCAGGGAGTTGGTCACCGGATGGAAACTCGATGTGGTGAAGGACAGGTTGCTGATCCACGCGGTATCATAGCGCGCATCGGCCGCATGCAGAGAGGACGACAGGAGCACAACTGTAAGTCCGACGATCAGGCAATTCCGCATGGCTTCTCCAAACAGCTGTCCGGGTGAAATGCCCGCATGATCCTCACGGTCTGCTCGCGGCCGTCTGGCTCGTCGCTTCCCACGCCTGCCAGTTACGGAAGATCGGCGGCTGCGGCAGAGCCCGCAACTCAAAACGATGCTCGCCCGGCAAAATGGGCACGATGAGCGTCTGGCCGGATGTGCCGGGGGCGTAGGTCTGTCCGTCCAGCACGAGCATCGGCAGACGGTCCAGGCCAAGCGGTGGCGTGAGATAGATATGCCGGGCCAGTCCGGCGGTGTGACCGACGATTCGATCGGTGGCGAAAGTCAGGTCGCAGGGTCCTTCCTCGCCCCAGGCCTCGATCCTCCCAACGGTCATCCGCTCCGCCTGCAGCAACACCATGCGCACGGTATTGCGCCCGCGATCGATGACCAACCCGCCGCGTTTGCCGGCGAAGCTCACATCGCCATCGATGAACGTGACCGGCTTGGCGCTGTCAAAGGCGTAGGCCATGCCGGCGGCCAGCGTCTGCTTCCGCACGCCGGGGGCAATCTCGGCGATCGGTCCATCTTGCGCGGCCAGAGCGAAGGTAATTGCCGGCTTCTCCTCCGGAAGGACGATGGTGCGCGGCACTGCCACCTCGCCGATCGGGACCACTCTCGCACACGGCGATGAACTCTGCAGCACGACGCCGCGGTAGCTGACCATCCCTGGGCCTTCGGCGATGATCAGGTGCACCGCGTCCGGGTAGACGCGCACCGCACCGGCGACACCGGTGAACGAGACCTCCTCGCCCTTGAAGGTGAACGAAGCCCGGCGGATGAAGGTATAATCGATACTCTCGCTCGTCGTGACTCTTGCGACCCCATCGGCCAGGGATTCATATTCCGGCGCCGTCTCCGTGCCCTTGCGAGGGTAGAGCATGACGAAGGCATCCTGCCCCGGTGCCATGGGCCCAACGGAAGTGACTGTGTAGCTCTGCTGGTGTGCCTGGGCATCGCGCGACTCGGCGGCAATCGTTGCCGGCTGCAGAAACCCGACGTGCATCCCGGTCCCGTAAGGCCCCATGTACTCCAGTGCACGCGGACCGGCGGTGACGTTTTCTTTATTGCCAACGGTCTTCACAAACCACCACTTGGACTCCAGCTTCTCGGTATCTCCCTGCAGACTGTAAAAGCTGTCCCGGAACAGAAAATAGTTTGGACCTGCAGCAGCCTTGCCCTTGAGGAAGAGGATCTGCCGCGTCCAGCGCTGCGGACCGTAGTCGCCCATGCCGCGCAGATAATCGGCGGAGTCGCTGAACGCCGTCGCATGCACCTGGGAGATAGCTCCGCCGCCCGGCCAGCCGCCGCCGTTGGTCTGTGTCCCGAAATGGACGCGGCTGTGCCAACCGAACGATTTGTAGAGCGCGGCCAAAGGGGGCGCGCTCTCGTACAGCGTGTATTGCACCGGCCCCATGGTCACCAGCGGCGCCCCCTTGGAGTACATCACGAAATCACCCTGACTGGCATCGCAATGACTGACCAGGTATCCCTGATGATAGGACAGATATGTCTCATCGGGATCGCCGGTATGGGCGCGCAGGACGGCACCAAAGCCCGGCCACCAGGTGCTCTCCAGACCCTGCGGTCGATAATCCGCGACCAGTCCCTGCAGCAGATCGGCATGTACGGCCACGCGCGGCGTGAAACCGGAGCCGTGCTCCATGAACGACGGTTCACTGACCGGCTTGCCCTGCTGCTGCCAGGCCCAGGCAAATGCCTTGGCCAGCTCGGGATCGGCATCGCGAATGAGCGCTGCGGCCACCAGCCAGTGATTGAAGCGGAACTGGCCCTCGTGTCCCCAGCCTGGAACGATCCGCAGACCGTTCTGACGCGGGTCCGGCGGCGTCAGCAGATTGAGCGTAAAGCGGGTGGGCATCACGGCCAACCGGGCCACGGCAGGGTCGAATGCCATGTTCTTGCTCATGACCGCGGAGGCCTGCAACTGGTGCGAATACCCCGCAACGAAATAGCTGATCAACTCGCTCCAGCCGCCACCGGGGGCGGTGTTCATTGCCAGCTTGAATCGGACGTAGTCCTGAGATACGCGCAACCATTGCCCCGCCAGCGGGTGATCGGGGATGAGCGATGCGGCGATGGCAAGCGCAAAGAAACGGTTGATGGGCATGTTGGGGTTGCCCAGGTGCACCATCGAGCCGCGAGGATTCACATCCGGCTCCGTCAACAGATAACAGAACGCGGCCAACTGGCTGCGCAGCGTGCGCCGCTGTGCGGCGTTGAGGTCGCCGGCGGCGAAGAGCTCGTCGACATCGTGCGACCATTGCGTCATCATGGTCTGGCGATAGATAGCCCTTGTGATCAGCAGCGGCTCCAGCCAATCGCCGCCGAAATGGAGATTGTGATAGACCTGGGCGGCGGGACTCTGCATCGGACGCTCCCCTTGTGGGATACCGGCCGGATCCGCGAACAGACGCTCGATAAGCTGCTGGCGCCGGGCCGGATCAGGCGGATCCTGAAAGTAGAGGAACTTGCTGAGCACGTCCGCCGCGGGATGCTGCGCCAACAAGGGCTTAATGCGGGCGACATCAGCCCTACTGAATACCAGCCGAGGATAGGTCACATTGGGGTCGGCCGGCCAATTCAGAATCCAGTCCTTGTAGTCATCGAGCGTCACATAACCTTGTTTGGCATAGAAATCGAAGATGCCTTCATGATATTGCGGGACACCACCCATCAAGCCCCATTGCCGCCGGCCGAAAGTAAACGGCAGATCAGGGTCGTACTCGCCTGTGTGCAGCAGCGAGTTGGGATGCGGCAACACCACCAGGGGCCAGCGCAGTTCCACACGGCCCTCCAAACGCGTGTAGAGCATGCCGGAGAAGGTATCCTGGCTGCTGCGCCAATTGCCAGCGTGGATAGGAATGACGGCCAGAAAGGGCAGAGTGCTGCGATCGACGTCGGGAACCAGGCGAGTACTGTCGACCAGTCCGAGATAGTCGGCGCTCTGCGACCAGGGATACCAGGCGGTCAGGTTGCATACTTTCTGCTCCGGCTGATCGTAGGTCAGGTGTGCCGAGCCGTAGCTGTTGTCCTGCAGGGGCTTCAGATTCGCTCCCAACGCGCCGAACCGTGACTCCAGTTCGGCCACTCGCCCCTTGAGCCGGCCTTGCGAGCTCTTCCAGATGACCAGATCGGGCTTCCATCCGGCTTCGCCCGGGCCATTCAGGCCGTACACAACCTGCCAGGCATAGGCATCCGCGCCGATCCGCTTGAGATCGAACTGTTCATCTACCCGCATGACGGGATCACCGTCCAGCACACGAACGGTGACCTGATAGAAGCCGCCATTGTCGAAGATATATCGCACGCGTGCCTCGGCGAACAGCGGCCCCTGTTCCACCAGCTCGCAGGTGTAGTCCGTCACACGGGGCGCCTCCGCCGGCTCTTCCGCGAGGAACCGGCTTCCCCCGGCGCGTTTCAGGCCGGGATGAAGCAGGACTGCCTGTAGGGGTCCAGGGATCACCCCCTGCGACGACAGTGTGTTTGCTTCACTGATTCCGCTCCGGGCGGCTTCTTGCGGTGAGGAAAACCGCAGCGGGGTCGGGAATTGTATCCGTCCCTGTGGAAGCAAGACGACGCCCGCGATGTCGTTGCGGATGATCAGACCATCGCTTTTGTCGGTGACGGACAGCGTCGTCAGGCGCGCCGCGGGAGGCTCCGGCAGCAGTTCAAAGTGATAGACGCCGTTCTTCGGCAGTTCGGCCAGAAATGATATGCGGGCCGTCGCAATGGAGCCGTCGGGGTAGAGCTTGACCCGCGCGATCTGATATGTGAGCTCGCTCCCACTGGCATCAACCAGTCTGAGGTGGTCAGGCTTCGCCTGCCCGGGCAGGAAGGACAGAGGGTAAGTGACCAGGGTGCGTGGCCAGGCCTGGCCGATCACATCCCGGGCGGCGAAGCTCGCCACGGGTTCCCGCGAGGCAGATTCGGCGGCACGGATGCCACCCGGCAGCAAGGAGAGACTACCGAGAATGGCCATAACCCAAGCAGTGATCTGTTCTTTCATCGTGATCATCTTCCGAGCAACTCCTTGTCTTCCTCATGGCTCCCTATCGGTGTTGTGACGAAGCGACCTTCCACACGCGAACGGAACGGATCAACGGCGATGCGCCGAAGTTGCTGATCGCGAACGTCCTCCTGCGATCCGACGACAGGGGATGCACAACTTCAGTATCAATACGGATCTCGCGATCTACCCAGACCCGAATGCGTTGCCCCTGCTTCTCGACCCGAAGCAGATGGCCACGGTCATAGGGAATCGGACGAGGATCCTGCGCCAGCAGCGTCATATCCGATGGAAACAGGCTGTCGATCGTGATTCCGAAGGGATAATTCGGCGCGGCGAAGATCACGCGGTAGCCCTGGAAACTGTCCCCATCCACCGCGATGCCGAGCGACCACCGGTCTCCCGCGGAGACTTCCACCTCGATGGCGAGATCGCCCGGGACTTCCTCGATCCAACGCGACACGATGAGCCCATGTTCGCCAAACACGGGCCGGGGATCCGCGAACTGCAGCCCGCCGTCCTCCAGACGGACGCCGGCTGGACCGGGCACGATCCTGCGTCCCGGGGTGTGAAGGCTGGCGCTGTCACAGAAGACCGTCTCCAACTGCGGCGGCAGGTCCTTCATCGCCGTGAAATCAAGATCGCACACCGGACTCCATGCGCAGGCGCCATGTACGTCGACCGTCGCCTGGTTGCCTTCGGTAACTTCCATACTGCCGTCGGCACCTGCCACACGCACCCGCCCGCGAGCGACACGCACCGATGTTGCCACGGGAGCCGCGCTCAGATTGAACACGGTGCCGAGCACCGTTACCTCCGCGTGCGGCGTCGCAAACACCAGGGGTTCGTGCCGATCGCGCGACTTGACATCACAAGCCATGTTGCCCGCTTTCAGTTCGACGCATTGCCCATCCTGACGTGACAGCAATCGGACAATGCTCTCGGTGCCCAGTTGCATCGTCGTCCCGTCGGCAAGTCGTAGATCCACGGTGCTTTCCGGGCCCGTTTGAATCTGGTCCCCAGGATTGAGCGTCATGCCGATCTGTGCCGGACCCGCTTGCCCTTCACGTGTCAAGTGCACATCGCCACCGGTGGACACGACGAAGGCGCGATAGTCAGGGGACGGTCTGTGCAGGTACAGGACCAGACTTGTCGTGAGGGTCAGGACGAGAGCCGCCGCTACTCCCGAGCATGTCCACAGATGCCTTCGCCAGCGGTTGGCCTTCGGCGCTACCGCAGACAGAACGCCATGTGCCGATTTCAGCAGTGCGTGCATCTGGCAATAGTCGAGGTACAGCCGCCGAGCCTCGGGTTCATCCCGCATCAATTCGCCGAGCCGATGTCGGCCCACCTCGTCGAGCATACCTTCGGTTAGGGCCGTGAGCAGGGATTCCATTTCGCGGTCGAATGGGCTTCCATGGTTTGCCATTAGGTTCCTCCGGCTTCTGAGGATCGCGTTACACACTCCATCAGACTGCGACGGATTCGGAAGAGGACCTGCGCCACCCCGTTGGCCGTCTTCCGGCAGGAATCCGCGATCATCTGGAGCGACTGCCCGTGGACATACCGCCGGTGCAGAAGATCGCGGTGTGATGTCGCCATCTTCTCCAGACACTCGGCCAGAACCCGCTCGCGGCTCTCGTATGTCTCGTCCACCTCCCTCGCCGCCGGGTCCAGAGCCGCCAGGATCTCGTCATCAAAGACGACCCGATCCCGGAGTTGCCGCTGCCGATGGGCCATGACCTGGAAGTGAGCCGTGCGAAAGGCCCAAGCCGGGAAGCTGGAGCCGGGCCGGAACTCACCGGCATTACGCCACAGGACCACATTGGTCTCCTGAAGCACGTCGTTGGCCTGATCCACATCGCCCAGCAACGACAGAATATAGGCATAGAGCCGCCCCTGGTGGGCAGTCATCAACTCAACGAAAGCCTTGGTATCCTTCGATCTGTCCTGCATACGGATTCCTGTAAAGAAGTAGATAACAGAGGCAAAGGGAGTATTACGCGAGTTCTCCAGATAATGCAAAGAATTGTGCGCCTGGCCCCCACAAGAACCCTCCATAAGGCGCGATGAGAACGCTGCCGTTCGTGAGACGTTTTACAGGCACAGCCCTGCAAAGCCACGTTCGATAACAGCGTCGAGCGGCTACAGAACCACCAGGACTGGGCCCCTTGCCGGACTCTATCAGCCTCGGCTTTCCGGGGCTAAGAGTAATTGCTCATGGATCAACCCACAGGTTTGACCAGAAATCCCAGATCCGCAGGACGATCGGTGCTTTGCGTCCCGTGCTCGAAGCTAGTCCACCTGCCGTTCCGCACTATCGAGGTCCCTGATTCGGTCACAAGTTCCCTTCACCACGAAGTCACACCACTGCCCGTATCGATGACCATTCAGCGTGACGTCCAGTGCCACGAGATTCACTCCTTGATTCGCCTCTGACGCTGCCGTCACCCGCACCGAAAAGGCCCGGCGCGATTCCCCGGCCAACTCGCCTTCGTGTATAGGTGGATCGACGCGGATGCCCGGTGGCGTGTGAAGTTCAATGCGATGCGTCTGCCGGGTGGAACGAAAGTTGCGCACACGCACCTTGACGTCCGCGCTCTGCCCGGGTGCCAGCGAAACGCGGTACGGTTCTACGCACACCCAAAACGGGTCAAACCAGTAACGGTAGTCCTCCTCTGTACTGAGCGTGCGAAAGGCGTCGCGCATCCCGTACGACCATTTGCGATATCGCTCGATGAATTGGGTGGGGTGGTCCATCACGAACGAGTGGCCTCCTACCAAGATATCAGGCTGTAGGCGACTCAAGTACTCTACGCCGTAGATATAGCCTTCCTCTAAGGACTCGTAAAGAAAAAGATTCGGATGTTATGAGGTATTGGGATCAATCGTGTAGTTCCAGTCTGGGCAGACCTCGTGTCGCTGAAGCCGGATTGCTCTCATCTGGGCGTTGGATATCTTGA
>Ga0228535_1000972_pt1 | contig 58179 bp, 56 predicted proteins | sample SJ1metagenome_FD_168457 | JGI IMG/M metagenome (GOLD analysis project Ga0228535, IMG submission 168457) | Enriched culture of PCE-dechlorinating microbial communities from Ithaca, New York, USA - SJ1 | ecosystem: Engineered > Modeled > Simulated communities (microbial... > Unclassified | place...
CAAGCTCACCGGAAGGGATTTGCGTGATTAAGTTGCCCAGACTGTCCTGGCGCTTCGTCCCGGTATGGCAGCGCAACTACCTGGTGTGGAAGAAGCTCGCCATTCCGTCCATCCTCGGCAACCTGGCCGATCCGATGCTCTACATGCTGGGCCTGGGCTACGGGCTGGGCAGCCTGCTGCCCGAGGTGGGCGGCATGAGCTACATCACCTTCCTCGCCGCCGGCACTGTCGCCTACAGCACGATGAACGCCGCGACCTTCGAGGTGCTGTATTCGAGCTTCTCGCGCATGCACGTGCAGCGCACCTGGGACGCCATCCTCAACGCGCCGATGACGCTCGACGACGTGCTGTTCGGCGAGCTGGTCTGGGCGACGTCTAAAAGCCTGCTGTCCGGGCTGGCGATTCTCGCGGTGATTTGGGGCCTGGGACTGTACGGCGATTTCTGGCTGACGCTCGCGATCATCCCCGTGGTGGCGCTGGTCGGCTTCTGCTTCGGCGGCATGGGGCTGGTGATGAACGCGCTCTCGCCGAGCTACGATTTCTTTCTCTATTACTTCACCCTCGCGATCACGCCGATGGTGCTGCTGTGCGGCGTGTTCTTCCCGGTGTCGCAACTGCCGCCGCTGCTGCAGGCCGTGTCGGCCTGGCTGCCGCTCAGCCACGCCGTCGACCTGGCGCGCCCGCTGGTCGTCGGCACCCTGCCCGACGCCGTCGCGCTGCACGTCGGCGCGCTGCTGGCCTACGGCGGCGCCGGCTACGTCATCGCGCTGGCGCTGACCCGGCGGCGGCTGCTGAAATAACGACGAACGCTCGTCGCCGGCGTCGGACACCGGACATCTCCGCCCCGCCCAATCCGCCCGTCCCACGGAACGGCGGGCTTTGCGACGCGCCCGGACCTGGAACGGATGTTGCGGACGTAACGGCAACATTACGACCACCGGGACTGCCGCCATGTCCAACCGCTCCGTTTCCCGCCGCCGCGCGCGCCGCGCCGGCCTGCTCGCGACGCTCGTCGCCGCCCTGCTGACCCCCGCCGGCACCATCATCGCCGGCAGCGCCACGGCCGCGCTCGCGCTGGGCGCCATCATGGCCGGCAAGCATCACGACGCGCCCTCGAAGGCCGACCCGCGCGGGCCCGCGCCGGTTGCGCTGCACACCCCGGTACCGCACGGCGGCGCGCCCGGAGGCGCCCTCGAACCTTCGGGCGAAATGCTGCAGGTCGCGCTGCACGACGCCGCTCCGGGCGGCCTGCCGCAGGGCGCGCCGCTCGATCTGACCGCGCCGCCGCTGACCGGCTCGGGATCGGGCAGCCCGTCAGGCATGCCGCGCGCCGGCAAGGCCGGGCCGCCCGGGCCGGGGCCGCATATCGTCGGCCCGATCTCTCCCGGCCCGAGCGCCCACCCGACGCCCGGCCCCGGCGGCCCGTCGCACCCGCCAACCCGCAAGCCGGGCGAGACAGACACGTCCAAGCCGCCGGTCGACAACGGATCGCCCCCGAAAAACACGGGGCACGACCCCGTCCAGCCCGATGAAAAAGCCGATTCCGGCCCGGATGACGAACCGCCGGTCGTGGCCGGACCGCCGCGCACGGAAGCGCAGGACAATCCCGACACGAAGAACGATCAGGATCCGGACAAGACGCCGCCGTCGCCCGGCAAGGATCCCTTGCTCCCGGTCGGCGCGCTGCCGGACACGAGCCATCCGGGCGATACCCTGCCGGACGGTGCGCTGTCGGGCGATCCGTCGACCCAGCAAACGGCGGCCGTACCCGAGCCGTCCGTGATCGGTCTCCTGCTGTTGGGCGCGGCGGCCCTGTTCGCCGGCCGGCGTCGCCGTCCGGCCGGGCAGCGCGTCTGACCGCTAAGCGGCGACGCCGGCCGCCTGCCGGTCGGCGTGGTAGCTGGAACGCACCATCGGGCCGCAGGCCGCGTTGGTGAAACCCATCGCCAGGGCTTCCCGCTCGAACTGCGCGAAGCGCTCGGGGGTGACGAAGCGCAGCACCGGCAGGTGATGCTTCGACGGCTGGAGGTACTGGCCGAGCGTGAGCATGTCGACGTCGTGCGCGCGCAGGTCGCGCATCACCGCCAGAATCTCGTCGTCTTCCTCGCCCAGGCCCAGCATCAGGCCGGACTTGGTCGGCACGCCGGGGTGCGCGGCCTTGAAATCCTTCAGCAGTTTCAGCGAATGCGCGTAGTCCGCGCCCGGCCGTGCGGCCTTGTACAGACGCGGCACGGTTTCGAGATTGTGGTTCATCACGTCGGGCGGCGCCTCGCCCAGAATGGCGAGCGCCTTGTCCAGCCGGCCGCGGAAGTCGGGCGTGAGAATCTCGATGCGGGTGGCCGGCGAGGCCGCGCGCGTCGCGCGGATGCAGTCGACGAAATGCTGCGCGCCGCCGTCGCGCAGGTCGTCGCGGTCGACGCTGGTGACGACCACGTATTTCAGCGCCATCGCGGCGATGGTGTCGGCGAGGTGGCGCGGCTCGTCCGCGTCGGGCGGCAGCGGCGTGCCGTGGCCGACGTCGCAGAACGGGCAGCGGCGCGTGCACAGGTCGCCCAGGATCATGAAGGTGGCGGTGCCGTGGCCGAAGCACTCGCCGAGGTTCGGGCACGAGGCTTCCTCGCACACGGTGTGCAGTTTCGCCTCGCGCAGGATGCCCTTCAGCCGCGCGACGTTGGGCAGGCTCGGCGCCTTGGCGCGAATCCACGGCGGCAGCCGCATGCGTTCCTGCGGCACGATCTTGATCGGGATGCGCGCGGTCTTGGCGGCGCCTTTGTGCTGAATCGGGTCTGCCATAATGGGCTCGTCTGTCTGAAACCGGATTCTAGCCCATGCGCCGTCTCGTCCCGATCCTGCTCGCCGCCTGGCCGCTCGTGGCGGCGGCGGCCGACCCCGACATCGATCCGGAGACCGGCCTTGCGACCTGGCAGGCCGAAACCGCCGGCATCCAGGTCCGCCTGACCCAGATCAGCCCCGATCAGGCGCGCGCCTTCTACCAGGCGCGCGGCTTCTCGGCCGAGGCCGCCGAACGCTATGCCCGCGAATGCGTCTTCATGACGGTGGTCCGCAACCTCGGCGACGTGCCGATCGCGCATCGTCTGGCCGACTGGCGCTATACGACCGCCGGCGCGTCGGAGCGGCCGATTCGCAGCAAGCTCGAATGGGCCGAATTGTGGGAACGGATGAACGTGCCGGAGCCGGCGCGCATCGCATTCGACTGGGCGCAGTTCCCCGCCACCCAGACCTTCGCGCCGGGCGACTGGAACCAGGGGATGACAACCTACGGCGTGCCGCGCGGCGGCCGCTTCGATCTGCGCTTCGTCTGGCGCGCCGGCGGACGGACGCTGGACGGCACGCTCGCAGGCGTGCAGTGCGCCGGCGAGTGAACCCGCCCTAGACGTCCACCCAGACCTGGCCGTCCTCGATCTTCACCGGATAGGTGCGGATCGGCGTGTCGGCCGGGTCGCAGGTCGGTTCGCCCGTGGCAAGGTCGAAGTAGCTGCCGTGCAGCGAGCACTTGATCCGGCCGTCCTTGATGCAGCCGAGATACAGCGAGTAGTCCTCGTGACTGCACATCTCGTCGACGACGTAATGAACGCCATCGGCGTTGCACAGCAGCAATCTTTTGCCGTCGACGACGACGCGTTTCATCTGCGCCGGCTTCAGTTCGTCCGCGGCGGCGATGGCGACGAATCCGCCCATCATTTCACCCGCAGTGCGGCGCGCCCCGAATCGAGCGCAGCGCGAATCTGTGCGGCAGCGTCGGTCAGGCTGGCGGCGCGGCCGACGTGGTGCAGGACGATCGAACCGGCCAGCACCAGCGAATCGTAGGTCGGGCCCTTGTCGCCCTTCAACGCCAGGATGCCGGCTTCGGCCGCGGCGCGCGCGGTGGCCCGAATGTCGATGGCGGCGACGATCTCGTCCTCGCCGGCCTCGCCCGCGACCGAGCCCGGCAGGGGCACGGCGCGCACCGGCTGGTCGATGCCGAGCGCGAGCGGATCGACGTTGGCTTCGACTTCCGCGCCGCAGTCGTGGTAGTGAAAATACTTGCCCGGCTGGCGCAGGCTGGGAATGACGCCGCCCTCGACGCCGCGCACGATGCAGGCGGTGTCGAAGCCCGCCTCGCGGGCGAGATCGGCGTAGACCGGCGGATACGGCTTGTGCACGTAGCCGGTGACGAAATGGGTTTTCCTGCGGCCCTGGATGGGCTTGGACAGCACCTCCACCGTGGTCAGCACCTGCCGCTTGATCATCTGCGCGCGCAGCGCGGTCAGCTCATGCAGGCCGGGATTCGATTGCGCCTGGTCGACGTAGGCCCAGCCGAGCGCCGGGTCGGCCAGCCGCGCGGCGGCCTCGGCCGGCGACAGATTCACCGGCACGCCGGCCGCTTCGAGGATGTGGCGAGCGGTGACGCCGTATTTGGGCCCCACCTTGTCGAGACCGTGCGACACGACGTGCACGCCGAGTTCGACCAGCAGCGGACCGAGGAAGGGCGCGGCGGGCAGGCAGCGATTGTAGCCGTCGTAGGGATCGCCGATGTCGACCACTTCGTCCACCTCGGCGGTGACGCGGCGCGTGGTCTCCAGCACGGCGTCGAGCACGCCGCGGTTTTCGTCCTGGGTTTCGCGCTTCATGCGCAGGGCGATGAAGTAAATGCCCACCTGCACCGGATCGATCAGGTTGTCGATAATGGCCTTGGTCCCCAGATGCGCCTCGGCGCGGCTGATGTCCTTGGACAGATCGGGACCCGTGGCGATGCGCTGGATGATCGAGCGCATCAGCAGCCTGGGGTCGGACGGCAGGGTTTCGGTGTTCATCGATGACTCCTTATGAATCGGCAAGGATACTGATACCCGAGAAAATCAGTCAACTATAAGACGCGCTGCAGCGCATCCGTGAGCGCCTGCTCCGCCTGCGTCATCGACAGATTCGCGCCCACGTCCCGGCACTGGGTGACGGCCAGACCCGGGTAGCCGCAGGGGTTGATCAGGGCGAACGGCCCCAGGTCCATGTCCACGTTGAGCGCGAGGCCGTGATAGGTGCGGCCCTGCTTCACGCGCAGGCCCAGCGCGGCGATCTTGGCGCCGTCGACGTAGACGCCGGGCGCGCCGGCCCGTCGCCCGGCGGCGACATCGTGCGCGGCCAGCAGCGCGATCACGGCCTCTTCCATGCGCGTCACCAGTTCGCGGATGCCGTAGCCGCGGCGTTTGAGGTCGATCAGCACGTAGGCCACGAGCTGGCCGGGGCCGTGGTAGGTGATCTGCCCGCCCCGGTCGATGGGCACGACCGGAATGGCGGTCGGCGCGATCAGGTGCTCGGGTTTACCGGCCTGCCCCTGCGTGAAAACGGGCGGGTGCTCCAGCAGCCAGAGCTCGTCGGGCGTGGCCGCGTCGCGACGGGCGGTGAAATCCTGCATCGCGCGCCAGACCGGTTCGTATTCGACCCGGCCCAGACGCCGCACGACCGTGTCCGGGCCGTTCACAGCACCACTTTGACCCAGGGGTGGGCGGTGACTTCGCGATACAGCGCGTCGAGCTGGGCTTTCGAGGTCGCATGCACCACGCAGGTCACCGACAGGTAGTTGCCGCTCGACGAGGCGCGCAGCTCGACCGTCTCCGGCCGGAAATCCGGTGCGTGCCGCAGGACGATCTCGACCACGGTGCGGGCGAAATCGTCGCGCATCTCGCCCATGACCTTGATCGGAAAGTCGGTGGGAAAAACCAGCAGGGTCTCTTGTTCGCTCATGCGCGCATCACGTCCCGTTTGAATTGCTGATAGCAGGCGTCCATGCGCCGCGCCGCGGGGCCGGGCACGCCCGCGCCGACGGTCGCGCCGTCGAGGCGGACGACGGCCATGATCTCCTTGGTCGAGGAGGTCATCCAGATCTCGTCGGCCGCGCGCAGCTCGGCTTCGGACACGGGCCGCACGGCATGCGGCATGCCGTGCGCGGCGGCCAGTTCCAGCACCACGTCGTAAGTGACGCCTGTCAACATATGTGGGGACGGCGGCGGCGTAAGCAAGAGGCCGTCGGCCACCACGAAGATGTTGCTCGCCGCGCCTTCGGTGAGAAAGCCGTCGCGCAGCAGGATCGTCTCCGCGCAGCCGGCGTCGATCGCCTGCTGGCGCATTAGCACGTTGGCCAGCAGCGAAATCGCCTTGATGTCGCAGCGCTGCCAGCGCGGATCGGCCGCGGTGACGGCGCACACGCCGGCCGCCTTCTGCCCGGCCGTCGCCGTCCTGAGCGGCTGCGCGTAGGCGAAGACGGTGGGGCGCGCGGCGGCGGGAAACGCGTGGTCGCGCAGCGGTTCGCCTTCGGCCGGCGCGCCGCGCGTGATCTGGAGGTAGAGCGACTGGTCGTCGAAATCCTGGCGCGCGATCAGGCCGTTCAACAGGTCGCGCCAGGCGTCGGGCGTCATCGGATTGGCCAGACGGATGCCGTCGAGGCTGTGTTGCAGCCGGCGCAGGTGTTCGTCGAGCCGGAACGGCCGCCGCGAATACGCCGGCACGTTCTCGTAGACGCCGTCGCCGAACAGGAAGCCGCGGTCGAACGCGGACACCCGCGCCTCGGCGAGCGGCAGGAAGACGCCGTCGAGCCAGGCGATCATTGCCCGAACAGCAGCCGGATCGAATCCCAGCCGCGACCGAGGATGCCGGCCACGGACACGTCGTGCAGCGCCACCAGCGGATATTCCCCAAGCGTTTGGCCGTCGAGCGTGAGCCGCAGCGTGCCGAGCGGCTGGCCGCGCCGGACCGGCGCCACGACCGGCCGCTGGGTCACGACCTCGGCCTTCACCCGGGGCAGCGCGCCGCGCGGGGCGAGCAGATGGAAATCCTCGAGGAAACCGAGACTCACCGTGGATCGCGCCCCGCGGTACAGTTCCACCGTCTTGACCGGCTGCTGCGCGCGGTACAGGCGAGCGCTGTCGAAATGTTCAAAGCCGTAGTTGAGCAGGCGCAGGGCGTCCTGCGTGCGCTGCGCATCCCCGCGCGCGCCCAGCACCACCGCAATGCGGCGCTGTTCGCCGCGCCGGGCCGAAGCGGCGAGGCAGTACCCGGCTTCCGCCGTGCGGCCGGCCTTGAGCCCGTCCACCGTGGCGTCGCGCCAGAGCAGGCGGTTGCCGTTGAAATAGGTGACGCCGTCGTGGGCCAGCTCGCGCTGCGCGAACCGCGCCAATTGGGCGGGAAAGTCGCGGATCAGCGCACGCGCCAGGATCGCCAGGTCGCGCGCGCTGGACTGCTGGCCGGCCTGGGGCAGGCCGGTCGCATTCGTGAAGCGGGTGCGCGTCATGCCCAGGCGTTTGGCCTCGCCGTTCATCCGCGCGACGAAATCGGCCTCGCTGCCGCCGGCGGCCGCGACCAGCGTAAGCACGGCGTCGCTGGCCGACTCGACCAGCATCGCCTGCATCAGGAAATCGACGGTCGCCGTGCCGCCGGGCTTGAGAAACACGCGCGCGCCGTCGGCCTGCGCCGCGGCTTCCGGCACCGTCACCGCGGTCGTCGGCGCAAGCCGCTTGTCGCGCAGATCGCCCAGCAGGACGTAGGCCGTCATCAATTGCGCGAGCGACGCGGGCGGCAGCGGCAGATCGGCCTGCTGCCCCGCCAGCTCGCGCCCGCTCGCCGAGTCGATCAGCACCCACGCGCGCGCGTTCACGCCGGTCGGCGCGGCCCATGCCGGGAGGGTCAACGCCAGCAGCAGGGCCAGCCAGAATCGTTTCATGCGTGCTCCGTATTGGTTCAGTCGCGTCTGAGCAGGACTGCGGACAGATCGAGGCGTTCCCGCACGCGCGCCCGGTCGGCGTGCGCGGCCGCGTCGTCCGCGTACGGCCCGAGCTGCACGCGGTGCAGGCTGCCCGACTGCACCACGCGGGTACGCTCCGCGCCCAGGCCGAGCGCGCTGCTCAGCCGGTCACGCAAGGCGCGCGCGTTGTCGGCGCTCGAAAACGCGCCGACCTGCAGGTACACGCCGCCGCGCGGGTCGGCGGCCTGCTGCTGCGCGACGGAATCGGCCGGATCGAGGCTTTCCACGCGCACCCGTCCGCTGCCGCGCCCGAGCAGGCCGAGCTTGTGCGCGGCGGTGTACGACAGATCGATGATGCGGTTGCTGTGGAAGGGGCCGCGGTCGTTGATGCGTACCACCACCGACTTGCCCGAATCGAGCGCGGTGACCCGCGCATAGCTGGGAATCGGCAGCGTGGGATGCGCGGCGGTCATCGCGTACATATCGTACGACTCGCCCGAGGCGGTCTTCTTGCCGTGGAAGCGGCGGCCGTACCACGAGGCGACGCCTTCCTTTGAATACGCGCCCCGTTCGGTCGTCGGCGTGTAGGTGTTGCCCAGCGCGACGTAGGTCCGGTTGGCGAAGCGGTGCAGGGGCTCGTCGCGCGGCACCGCATCCGGTACCGCGTCGAGATTGCCGGGCGGATTGGCTTCGGGGCCGTCGTCGAGGTAGTAGCCGCCGGGTTTGGTCGAGGCCGTCGACGGCTTCTCGGGCGCGGGCGGCTGGGTGCCGCATCCGGCGAGCGCCGCCGCCAGCGCGAACGGAATCAGTAGGCGCTTCATGGATCGCATTGTATCGTCAGGTCTTGTTCAACTGCCGGTGCGTCGCCACGCTCATCAGGATGCCCACGCCCAGCAGCAGGGCTACCAGCGCGGTGCCGCCGTAGCTCATCAGCGGCAGAGGCACGCCCACCACGGGCAGGATGCCCGACACCATGCCGATGTTGACGAACGCATAGGTGAAAAGGTTCAGCGACAGGGTCGCCGCCATCAGGCGCCCGAACTGCGTGGGCGCGCGCGCGGCGATGGTCAGGCCGCGCGCCACGATGGCCAGATACAGCGCCGTGAGCAGGATCGCGCCGACGTAGCCGAATTCCTCGCCGAACACGGCGAAGATGAAGTCGGTGGTGCGTTCCGGGATGAAGTCGAGCTGGTTCTGCGTGCCTTCCATCCAGCCCTTGCCGAACAGGCCGCCCGAGCCGATCGCGATGGTCGACTGGATGATGTGGTAGCCCGCGCCGAGCGGATCGGACGCCGGGTCGAGCAGCGTCAGCACGCGCTGCTGCTGGTAGTCGTGCATGAAGCGCCAGGCGAGCGGCAGGCTCGCGCCGGCCAGCGCGCCGCCGACGAGGATCGCCTTCCAGGGCAGGCCGGCGAAGAACAGCAGATAGAAGCCCGACGCGCCGATCATCAGCGCCGTGCCCAGGTCGGGCTGGCGCAGGATCAGCAGGAAGGGCACCAACAGCAGCGCGCCGCCGATCGCGAAATGCCGCGAACCGAGCACCGCCTCGTTGCGCTGGAAATACCAGGCGAGCATCAGCGGCAGCGCCAGCTTGAGCAGCTCGGACGGCTGGAAGGCGATCACGCCGAAATCCAGCCAGCGCCGCGAACCGTTGCGGATCTCGCCGAACAGCGCGACGCCGATCAGCAGGACCACACCCGCGGCGTACAGCGGCGGCCCCGCCTTGGACAGGAGGTGCGGCGGCACGTTGGCCATGACGACCATCACCGTCAGCGCGAGGCCAATGTTGATCAGGTGGCCGCTGATGCGCGCGGTGCTCTGCCCCGACGCGCTCGTCATCACCGCGACGCTGATCGCCAGGACGGCCAGCACCAGCATCAGCAGAATCGGATCCAGATGCCGCAGCCAGCGCATCGGGCCGCGTTCAATCCGCGCCATCGCTCGTCGCCTCCAGTTTCATCGTGCCGGGCCGTTTCCCGGTCAGGTAATAGTCCATGACCGCGCGCGCGATCGGCGCGGCCGTGCCGCCGCCGTGGCCGCCATTCTCGACCAGCACGGCGATCGCGATCTTCGGATCGTCGGCCGGCGCATAGGCGATGAACAGCGCATGGTCGCGATGATGGCGCGCCAGCCTGCTTTCGTCGTAGCGGGCGCCCTGCTTGATGCCGACCACCTGCGCGGTGCCGGTCTTGCCGGCGATGGCGTAGGCCGCGCCGGCGGCCGCGGCCGCCGCGGTGCCGCCCGGCCGCATCACGTCCAGCATGCCCTGGCGGACCACGGCCAGATTGGCCGGATCGATCTTCACCTGACCGCGCACCGTGGGCGGCAGCACCTGCCAGGCGTGGCTGAACGGGTCGCGGATCGCTTCCACCAGGCGCGGCTCGATGCGCTTGCCGCCGTTGGCGAGCATCGCCGTCGCCGTCGCGAGCTGCAGCGGCGTGGTCAGATGGTAGCCCTGGCCGATGCCGGCGATGACGGTTTCGCCGACGTACCAGGGCTTCTTCCAGCGCCGCTGCTTCCAGTCGCGCGAGGGCAGCAGGCCGGAGGACTCGCCTTCGAGATCGATGCCGGATTTCTCGCCGAAGCCGAATTGCGCGAGGTAGTCGTGCATGCGGTCGATGCCCATGTCCACCGCGAGGCGGTAGTAATAGGTGTCGCAGGACTGCGCGATGGATTTGCGCAGGTCGACCACGCCGTGCCCGCCGCGCTTCCAGTCGCGATACTGGTGGCGGCTGTTGGGCAGCATGAAATAGCCCGGATCGACGATGCTGTCGCCCGGGCGGCGCACGCCCAGCTCCAGCCCGGCCAGCGCCATCAGCGGCTTGATCGTCGAGCCCGGCGGGTAGATGCCGCGCAGCGCGCGGTTGACCATCGGCCGCTCGGCCGATTCGTTGAGCGCCTTCCACGCCTCGGGATCGATGCCGTCGACGAAGAGGTTGGGATCGAAACCCGGCTTGGACACCATCGCGAGCACGCCGCCGGTCTGCGGATCGAGCGCCACCAGCCCACCCAGGTAGTCGCCGAAGGCATGCTCCGCCACCGCCTGCAGGTCGAGATCGAGATACAGCCGCAGATCCTTGCCCGGCACCGGCGGAATGCGCGACAGCATGCGCACCGCGCGGCCGCTGGCGTCGGTTTCCATCTGGTCGAAGCCGGTGCGGCCGTGCAGCAGGGCCTCGTAGCTCTGCTCCAGCCCGGTCTTGCCGATGTGCACGCTGCCTTTGTAGTTCCGCTCGCGCCCCGATTCCCGCAACGTCTTCAGGTCGCGGTCGTTGATGCGGCCGATGAAGCCGACCACGTGCGCCATGCCCGGGCCGGCCTGGTAGTTGCGGAACAGCCGCGCCTTCACCTCGACGCCGGGCAGGCGGTAGCGGTTGGCCGCGAGGATCGCCACCTCCTCGTCGGTCAGCTTGCTTTTCAGCGGCACGGTCTCGAATTCGTGCGACTCGCCGAGCAGCCGCCGAAAGCGGCGCAACTGGCCGGGCGTGATCTCGATCAGGCGTCCCACTTCGGCCAGCGTCGCCTCCAGATCGGGCGTCTGCGCACGCGCGACCTCCAGCGTGTAGGCGGAATAGTTCTCCGCCAGGATGCGGTCCTTGTGGTCGAGGATCAGGCCCCGGTTGGGCGCGGTCGGCACCAACGAAATGCGGTTGTTCTCCGCCCGCTGGATGTAATAGTCGTGCTGGGCCACCTGCAGGTAATAGCCGCGCGCCAGCAGCACCGCCGCCAGCAGCGCGACGAAGAACGCGCCGGCCTTGAGCCGGCCGTGGAAGCGCGCCAGTTCGCGGTCGAGATTCTTGAGCGACGCGACGACGCTCATTCCGCGTCCTGCAGGCTCTTGCCGTGCCAGGCCCGCCGGAAGAGCGCGATGGCGTACCACAGGACGACGCTCGCCGGCGCCGGCAGCAGAATCGCCAGGCCTTGCGGCGGCTCGACCGCCAGCCAGCCGATCAGCATCGCCGCCAGTTGCGCGGCCAGCAGAATGGGAAACATCTGCGCCGCCTGCCGCAGGGGGTCGAAGCGCAGCAACCGCACGCGCAGGAACGACACGAGATAGACGCCGACGACGTAGGCGATGGCGTGCTGGCCGAACACGGCGCCGTCCTGGAAGTCGGCCAGCAGCCCCAGCATGAATGCGACGCCAAACCCGACCCGCGCGGGCTGATGCAGGGTCCAGAACAGGACTGCGACCAGGATGAAATCGGGCCGCAACGTCAGCGCCCAGCCGTCCCAAGGCAGCTCGGTCAGCAGCACGGCCAGCGTCAGCGTGCCGGCGATGCGCCGCCAACCGCCGGTTTCGCGGGCTGCGGCGCTCATTGCACGGCCTTTCCGGCGGGTTGGGGCGCGGCGAGGCGCGGCGCCGGCGCGGCCGCCAGCACCAGCACGGCGCGCGCGCGATCCAGCCCGGCCAACGGCGCGCACTCGACGCGCAAATAAGGCCCGGACTGCGAGCGCGTGATGCGCGTGACCCGCGCGACGGGCAGCGCGGGCGGATAGACGCGGTCGATACCCGAGGTCAGCAGCCGGTCGCCGACCCGCACGTCGGCCTGGGTCGGCATGTAGCGCAGCTCCAGCCGGCCGTGTCCCGTGCCGGCGGCCAGGCCGCGCTGCCCGGTGCGTTCGATGTAGACCGGCGTCAACTGCTCCGGACTGCTCACCAGCGTGACCTCGCTCGATCCCGCGTAGACACGCGTCAACTGGCCCAGGAGGCCGGCGTCGTCGACCACCGGCAGGCCGTCGGTCAGACCCGACGACGCCCCCCGGTCGAGCGTGATGCGCTGCGTGAACCAGTCGTGCCCCTGATACAGCAGCGCGGCCTGGACCGCGCGCTGCCCGGGACGGTCGCGCAGGCCGAGCAGCGCGCGCAGGGCCGCGTTCTCGCGCGCCAGATCCCGCGCGGCTTCGGCATCGAGCCGCAGGCGCGTGCGTTCCGCGAGCAGTTCGTCACGCTCCTTCTGCAACAGCCGATGGCGAGTGAAAAAGCCTTCCAGTTCGGCGGCCACGTCGGCCGGCGCGCGCAGCGCCACGCGCACCGGATCGAGCAGCAGGGCCAGTCCGCTGCGCACGCCGTTCATGGCCTGATAGCGCACGTCCAGCACCACGCAGGCGACGCCGATCGCGAACCAGATCGCCAGCCGCGCGGTCGGGCCCAGTCGGCGGGCGAACATGAGCTGACCGGGCATGGCCATGCGGCGTACTCAGCGGAAGCCGCGCCCGGGAGCGCGGTCTGGAATCTCGACGGGTTCGGGCGCGTCGCCCCGGACGGCTGCGGAAACGCTCACTCGTTGGTGAATACCGTGGCGAGCTTGTCCATTTCTTCCAGCGCGCGGCCCGATCCGCGCACCACGCAGGTCAGTGGATCGTCGGCGACGATGACCGGCAAGCCCGTCTCCTCCATCAGCAGGCGGTCGAGGTCGCGCAGCAGCGCGCCGCCGCCGGTCAGCACCATGCCCTTCTCGGCGATGTCGGCGCCGAGTTCGGGCGGGGTCTGCTCCAGCGCCTGCTTGACCGCGCTGACGATCGCATTCAGCGGTTCGGTCAGCGCTTCGAGGATCTCGTTCGACGATACGTTGAAGCTGCGCGGCACGCCTTCGGCGAGACTGCGGCCCTTGACCTCCATCTCGCGCACCTCGGCGCCGGGGAAGGCCGAACCCATATTTTTCTTGATCTGCTCGGCGGTAGCTTCGCCGATCAGCATGCCGTAGTTGCGGCGGATGTAGCTGATGATCGCCTCGTCCATGCGGTCGCCGCCGACGCGCACCGAATTGGCGTAGACCACGCCGCCCAGCGAGATGACGCCGACTTCCGTGGTGCCGCCGCCGATGTCGACGACCATCGAGCCGGTCGCGTCGGCCACCGGCATGCCGGCGCCGATCGCCGCGGCCATCGGCTCCTCGATCAGATAGACCTGGCGCGCGCCGGCGCCGATGGCCGATTCGCGGATCGCGCGCCGCTCCACCTGGGTCGAGCCGCAGGGCACGCAGATGATGATGCGCGGGCTGGGGCGGAACATCCGCGTGTCGTGCACCTTCTTGATGAAATACTTGAGCATCTGCTCGGTGACGGTGAAGTCGGCGATCACGCCGTCCTTCATCGGCCGGATCGCCTGCAGGTTGCCCGGCGTGCGGCCCAGCATCTGCTTGGCTTCGGCCCCCACCGCCTGCACCGTGCGCTTGCCGCCGCCCTGCACGTCGGTGCGGATCGACACCACCGAAGGCTCGTCCAGCACGATGCCGCGGTCGCGGACGTAGATCAGCGTATTGGCGGTACCCAGATCGATGGCGAGATCGGTCGAGAAATAGCTGGTGAGAAACTTGAACATGGCGGCGGGAACGCCCGCGCGGACGGGCGAAAGGGCGGAAAAAACAAGGGGGCCATGATACCCTAACGCGCTTGTTATCCGTAAGCCACCGGGTGTCTCCATGTCCCTCTCCCAGGACGACGTCAAGCGCATCGCGCGGCTGGCGCGCATCGAGATCGACGACGCGCAGGCCGCCGCCATGCAAGGCCAGCTCAACACCATTTTCGACCTGATCGCCGCCATGCAGGCGGTCGACACCGCGGGCGTCGAACCGATGGCGCACGCGCAAGAGGTCTGGCAGCGCCTGCGCGAGGACGCCGTGACCGAAACCGACCGCCGCGCCGCCTTCCAGGCCGTCGCCCCCGCCGTGGAAGACGGCCTCTACCTCGTGCCCAAAGTCATCGAATGAGCCACGCCGACGCCTCCCTCGCCGCACTCGCCGCGCAACTGGCCGGCAAGGCTGTTTCCAGCCGCGAACTCACGCAGCATTTTCTCGACCGCATCGCGGCGCTCAACCCGACGATCAATGCCTTCGTCACCGTGGACGCCGAGAAAAGCCTCGCCGAGGCCGCCGACGCCGACGCACTGATCGCATCGGGCCAGGCCGGCCCGCTCGCCGGCGTGCCCGTGGCGCACAAGGACATCTTCTGCACCGACGGCTGGCGCACCACCTGCGGCTCGAAGATGCTCGCCGACTTCGTCGCGCCCTACGACGCGCACGTGATCCGGCGCTTCAAGGCTGCCGGCCTGCCTTCGCTCGGCAAGACCAACATGGACGAGTTCGCGATGGGCTCGTCGAACGAAACCAGCTATTTCGGCCCGGTGAAGAATCCCTGGGACACGACCCGCGTGCCCGGCGGTTCCTCGGGCGGCGCGGCGGCCTGCATCGCCGCGCGCATGGCGCCCGCCGCCACCGGCACCGACACCGGCGGCTCGATCCGCCAGCCGGCCGCGTTCGCCGGCGTCACGGGCCTGAAGCCCACTTACGGTCTGGTGTCGCGCTACGGCATGATCGCCTTCGCCTCCAGCCTCGACCAGGCCGGCCCGATGGCGAAATCCGCCGAGGACTGCGCGCTGCTGCTCAACGTGATGACGGGCTTCGACCCGAACGACTCGACCAGCCTGGAGCGCGACAAGGAAGACTACGCGCGCGACCTCGACCGGCCCCTGAGCGGGCTGCGCGTGGGCCTGCCGAAGGAGTTCTTCGCCGAGGGCCTGAACGCCGAAGTCGCCGCCGCCGTCGAGGCCGCCGTCGCCGAACTGAAGAAACTCGGCGCGACGACCGTCGAGGTCTCGCTCGCCAACGCCGGACTGGCGATCCCGGTCTACTACGTGCTCGCGCCGGCCGAGGCCTCGTCCAACCTGTCGCGCTTCGACGGCGTGCGCTACGGCTACCGCGCACCCGACTACGCGGACCTGAATGACATGTACGCCAAGACCCGCGCGCAGGGCTTCGGCGCGGAAGTGAAACGCCGCATCCTGATCGGCGCCTACGTGCTCAGCCACGGCTACTACGACGCCTACTACCTGCAGGCGCAGAAAATCCGCCGCCTGATCGCGCACGACTTCGCCGAAGCCTTCAAGGTCTGCGACGTGATCCTCGGCCCCACCGCGCCCGGCACCGCCTTCAGGCTCGGCGAGAAGTCCGACGACCCGGTCGAGATGTATCTCAACGACCTCTACACCATTCCCGCCAACCTCGCCGGACTGCCCGGCATGAGCCTGCCGTGCGGCTTCGATGCGCAGCATCTTCCCATCGGCCTGCAACTCGTCGGCGACTATTTTTCCGAGGCGAAGATGCTCAACGTCGCCCACCAGTACCAGCGCGTCACCGACTGGCACGCCCGCCGTCCGGAGGGCCTGCAATGAAGTGGGAGACCGTCATCGGGCTGGAAGTCCACACCCAGCTCGCCACCCAGTCCAAGATTTTCTCGGGCAGCAGCACCGCCTTCGGCGCCGCGCCCAACACGCAGGCCAGCGCGGTCGACATCGCCCTGCCCGGCGTGCTGCCGGTGCTGAACCGCGGCGCGGTGGAATGCGCGATCAAGTTCGGGCTGGCCGTCGGCGCGACGCTCAACCGCGTGAACATGTTCGACCGCAAAAATTACTTCTACCCCGATCTGCCCAAGGGCTACCAGATCAGCCAGCTCGCCAAACCCATCGTCGAGCATGGCGCGCTGAAGATCATGGCGGACGGCGAAGAGAAGACCATCCGCATCACCCGCGCGCACATGGAGGAGGACGCCGGCAAGTCGCTGCACGAGGATTTTCACGGCATGACCGGCATCGATCTGAACCGCGCCGGCACGCCGCTGCTGGAAATCGTCTCCGAACCCGACCTGCGTTCGTCCGCCGAGGCCGTGGCCTACGCGAAGGCGCTGCACACGCTGGTGACCTGGATCGGCATCTGCGACGGCAACATGCAGGAAGGCTCCTTCCGCGTCGACGCCAACGTTTCGGTGCGCCCGGTCGGGCAGGCCGAATTCGGCACCCGCCGCGAGATCAAGAACCTCAACTCCTTCCGCTTCCTGCAGCAGGCCATCGACTACGAAGCGCACTGGCAGATCGAAACGCTGGAAGACGGCGGCCGCATCGAGCAGGCCACGGTGCTGTTCGACCCGGACACCGGCGAGACGCGCATGATGCGCAGCAAGGAAGACGCGCACGACTACCGCTACTTCCCCGACCCCGATCTGTTGCCGGTGAAGCTGGACGACGCCTGGATCGACCGCGTGCGCGGCGCGCTGCCCGAACTGCCCGCCGCGATGCAGGCGCGCTTCGTCGAACAGTACGGCGTCACCGCCTACGACGCCGGCATCCTGACCGGCTCGCGCGCGCTGGCCGACTATTTCGAGGCGGCGGCCCAGGTCTGCGGCCAGGGCAAGCTCGCCGCCAACTGGGTGATGGGCGAACTCTCGGCCGCGCTCAACAAGGCCGAGCTCGACATCGCGGCCAGCCCCGTCTCCGCCGCCCGGCTCGGCGCGCTGATCGGCCGCATCCAGGACGGCACGCTCTCCGGCAAGCTCGCCAAGCAGGTGTTCGAGGGCTTGTGGGCAGGCGCGGGCGAGGTCGACGCGATCATCGAGGCGCGCGGCCTGAAGCAGATGTCGGATTCGGGCGAACTGGAGAAGATCGTCGACGACGTGCTGGCGGCCAATCAGAAATCGGTCGAGGAATTCCGCGCCGGCAAGGACAAGGCCTTCAACGCGCTGGTCGGCCAGGTGATGAAAGCGTCGAAGGGCAAGGCCAACCCGACGCAGGTCAACGAACTGCTGAAAGCCAGGCTCGGTTGACCGATTGCGCGCGACGCAAAACGAAAACGGGGCCGCGCGGCCCCGTTTTTCATGGCGAGCCCGATCAGGGCTTGAGCGTCAGTTCCCGGAAACGCTGCTTGTCGGCTTCGTACCGCGCGCGCACCGCCACCATCGCCGCCTCGTTCTTCCGGATCGTGCGCTGCAGTTCGTCGTTCTCGCGCTCGGCCTGCTGCAACTGTTCGATGAGGTTCGGCGCCGGCGCGCGGCCGCTCTGCTGGATGCGGGCGATGCGGTCGCGCAGCTCGGTCACGTTGGCCTTGACCGCGCCGACGCGCGTTTCGGCGCTCTTGATCGCCAGCTTGTGAAATTCCAGCGCGCGGTCGCGGGCGAGATCGATCTCGGCTTCGCTGGTGTAGGTCTGCGTCAGCGCGCGATCCAGTTGCGCCTGCTTGGCCTGCTCCTCGCGCAGACGCCGCGCCTCCGCCTGCCGCGCGGCCTCCGCGCGGCGCTCGGCTTCCGACTGGGTGCGCTTGATGACGTTGCCCTGCTTGTCCATCTCGGCGGCGCCGCTCTGCTGGTAGTTCGGCGGCAGGGTGTCGCTGTAGTGCACGCGGCCGTTGCCGTCCACCCAGCGGTACATCGCGGCGTGCGCCATGCCCGCCACGAGCAGGAACGCCGCGAGCGCGCTAGACGCCGTACGTCGCACGGTAGGCCGCCACGGCTTGCAATTCGGCTTGTCGGTCTGCATCACGCTCCAGATACTCCACCAGGTTATCCAGCGTGACCACCGCCACCACCGGAATGCCATATGTCGCCTGCACTTCCTGCACCGCGGACTGCGCGCCGGCGCCCCGTTCCATGCGGTCCAGCGCGATCACCACGCCTGCCGGCCGGGCGCCGGCCGCGCGGATCAGTTCCACCGACTCGCGCACCGAGGTGCCCGCCGAGATCACGTCGTCGACGATCAGCACCCGGCCCGCGAGCGCCGCGCCGACGACCGTGCCGCCTTCGCCGTGATCCTTGGCTTCCTTGCGGTTGAACGCGAACGGCGCGTTGCGACCCATGCCCGCCAGCGCGATCGCGATCGACGCCGCCAGCGGAATGCCCTTGTACGCCGGTCCGAACAGCACGTCGAATTCGATGCCCGAGTCCAAAATGGCTTTCGCGTAGAATTCGCCGAGCCGTTTCAGCTTCGCGCCGTCGTTGAACAGGCCGGCGTTGAAGAAATACGGGCTCATCCGCCCCGCCTTGGTCTTGAACGCACCGAAGCACAGCACTTTCGACGTCACGGCAAATTCCACGAAATCGGCTTTGTAATCGGACATTTCTTCACTTTTCTTTAATAAATCAATCGCGATGCGCATTATATCGGCCAACCTCAACGGCATCCGCTCGGCCGCCACCAAAGGTTTCTTCGACTGGCTGCCGGCGCAGGTGGCCGACTTCGCCTGCGTGCAGGAACTGAAGGCCCAGGACGCCGACATGCGGCCCGAATTCCGCGCCTGCGACGGGCTGGCCGGCCACTTCCACTACGCCGAAAAGAAAGGCTATTCCGGCGTCGGCCTCTACACCCGCCACGCGCCGGACGAAGTCGTCGTCGGCCTCGGCCACGCCGAATTCGACGCCGAGGGCCGTTACGTCGAAGTCCGCCGCGGCAATCTCTCGGTGATTTCGCTCTACCAGCCCTCGGGGTCGTCCAGCCCCGAGCGGCAGGAAGCCAAGTTCCGCTTTCTGGACGCCTTCTACCCGCATCTCGAAGCACTGATTCGTTGCGGCCGCGACATCGTCGTCTGCGGCGACTGGAACATCGCCCACCGCGAAATCGACCTCAAGAACTGGAAATCCAACCAGAAGAACTCCGGCTTCCTGCCCGAGGAGCGCGCCTGGATGACCCGGCTCTTCGACGACCTCGGCTGGGTCGACGTCTACCGCAGCCTCTACCCCGAGCAGACCGGCGAGGCCTACACCTGGTGGAGCAACCGCGGCCAGGCCTGGGCCAAGAACGTCGGCTGGCGCATCGACTACCAGATCGCCACGCCAGGGGTTGCCGCCAAGGCGAAATCCGGCTTCGTCTACAAGGACCGGCGGTTTTCCGATCATGCGCCCTTGATCGTGGATTACGACTACGCGCCATGACCGCCCACCCCTGGCTCGCCGCCCTCAAGGTCTACGGCCACCCGCGCATCGTCGGCATGCTGTTTCTCGGCTTTTCGGCCGGGCTGCCGCTGCTGCTGGTGCTCGGCACGCTGTCGTTCTGGCTGTCGGAGGCGGGCATCGACCGGGCAACGATCGGACACTTGAGCTGGGTGGGGCTGGCCTACGGCTTCAAGTTCGTGTGGTCGCCGCTGGTGGACCGGCTGACGCTGCCGCTCCTGACCCGCGCGCTGGGCAAGCGGCGGGCGTGGCTGCTGCTGTCGCAGATATGCATCGCGGCGGCCTTGCTCGGCATGGCGAACACCGATCCGGTCCTGAATCTCACGCACACCGTGTATTTCGCGCTGGCGGTGGCCTTCGCGTCGGCGACGCAGGACATCGCGCTCGACGCCTACCGCATCGAGGCCGTGGAAACTGAAAAACAGGGCGCGATGGCGGCGACCTATCAGGCCGGCTACCGCCTCGCGATGATCACCGCCGGCGCGGGCGCGCTGTGGATCGCGGCGGCGGTCGACCCCAGCGAGGCGACCTACGATTTCCGCCCCTGGCAGGTGGCCTACACGGCGATGGCGGCGCTGATGGCGGTCGGCATGCTCACGACGCTGATCATCCGCGAGCCGGCGCACGCCGCGCCGCTGCCGCGCATTGCCGAGCAGGGGATCGGCGCGTGGCTGGCGACGAGTTTCGTGCAACCCTTCGTGGAATTTTTCGCGCGCTACCGCTGGCAGGCGCTGCTGCTGCTGGCGCTGATCGCCGTCTACCGCATTTCCGACGTGGTGATGGGCGTGATGAGCAATCCCTTCTATCAGGAGATGGGCTTTACCAAGGATGAAGTGGCGACGGTGTCCAAGGTGTACGGGGTCATCATGACCATCGCCGGCGCGGGCCTGGGCGGCCTGCTGACGCTGCGGCTGGGGGTGATGCGCACGCTCTTCCTCGGCGCGCTGCTGTCGGCGGCGACGAACCTGCTGTTCGTCTGGCTCGCCGGACGCGGGCACGACGTGGGCGCGCTGATCTTCACCGTGTCGGCCGACAACCTCTCGGCCGGCATCGCCTCGTCGGCCTTCGTCGCCTATCTGTCGAGTCTGGTGAATCAGGCCTACTCGGCGACGCAGTACGCGCTCTTCACCTCGGTGATGCTGCTGCTGCCCAAGTTCATCGCGGGTTTCTCCGGCGAATTCGTCAACGCCTGGGGCTGGGCCGGCTTCTTCGCCGGCACGGCGGCGATCGGCCTGCCGGTGCTGCTGCTGGTGTGGCTCGCGGCCCGCGTGCGGCATCCGTCATGATCGAATTCTCCCTGCTCGCCGCGCTGCTCGCGGGCCTGCTCGGCGGCGTGCACTGCGTGGGCATGTGCGGCGGCATCGTCGCGGCTTTCTCCTTCCGCGCGGACGGCGGCCGGCCGCCGTTTCGCCTGCACGTGGCGTACAACCTCGGCCGGGTGAGTTCCTATGCGCTGTTCGGCGCGCTGGCCGGCGCGCTGGGCGCGTCGCTCAAGCTCGCCGATTTCATGCCGATGCAGACCGCGCTCTACGTGCTGGCGCAGCTCGTGATGATCCTGCTCGGGCTGTACCTCGCCGGCTTCAACCAGTGGGTGCTGGTGTTCGAGCGCGCCGGGGGCGTGCTGTGGCGCGCGGTGAAGCCGCTGTTCCAGAAGCTGCTGCCGGTGAAGTCGCTGCCGCAGGCGGTGCTCGCCGGCATGGCCTGGGGCTGGCTGCCGTGCGGGCTGGTGTATTCGGTGCTGGTGTCCGCGCTGGCGGCCGGCAGCGCCGCCTCGGGCGCGGCGCTGATGCTGGCCTTCGGGCTCGGCACCCTGCCCAATCTGCTGGGCATGGGGCTCTTCGCGCGGCAGATCCAGCCCTTCATGCAGAACGTCTGGGTGCGCCGCGCGGCCGGCCTGACGGTGGCCGGCTTCGGCGCATGGGGCCTGGTCGCGCTACTGCTGCGCGGACACTGAGTCCGAATCCGCGCCGGCCGTCTCGACGACCTGATAGCGCGCCTTGCCCAGGCGCAGCACGTCCCAGCGGCGCGATTCCACCGCGTAGTCCCCCGTACCCAGCCGGGCGCGGACGCTGTCCGCAGCGCCGCTTTCCGGCCTGAGCACGCCGAGATGCCTCCAGCCGCCCGACTGCTCGCCATACACGCGGGGTTGGCCATCGTCCTGTCGCAGCCAGACCACCGCCTCGTCGCGGCCGTCCCGGTCGAGATCGATCAACAGCAGCGCGCAGCGCGCCTCGACAGTCCGGGCCGAAAAACAGCTCATCTCGCCCTGCCAGGGCGTCCAGGCCGCAACCTCCTGCGCGAGTACCGCCGCCAGCGTATCCGGAAGCCTCGCGCCGGCCGGATGCACCTCGATGCGCGCCGCCTCGAAACGCGCCTTCGCCACCGGGTCGTCCCGATCCTCGCCGAAGCCGAAACCAAAGCGGCTCCGCCCGGCGCGCGCATCCTCCGCGCGCAGCGCCAGCGCATCGGGCTTGCCGTCCGCGCCGCGGCGCTGCTGCAGCGCACGCAGCGCGTCGTGGCCGGCGCGTCCCTGCCGGGTCAGGGCATGCACGTCGAAATCGTCCGGCGCCGTCCGGCCCGCTTCGAGCCGCGCCATCTGGCTGGCCGTGGCCAGCCGGTCGACATCCAGTACCGGCGACAGCAGCAGCGCGATGCCCGCGCACACCGCCAGCGCGGCCAATACGTTGGCGGGCGCGATCCCCGCCATCCAGGGCCCCGCGGGCCGGCGCAGCGAAGCCGCGTAGCCGACGGCGTAGATCAGCCCGACGACGAGGGCCAGCACGCCCCAGATGCGATCCGGCGTGAGGCCGTACTGCAGGATGCGCAGCGCCAGCGCCCACGCGGCCATGCCGACCACCGCGACGAGCGCGAGGCTGGCCAGCGCCGTACCGCGGCGCAGCAGGGGATGCAGCGCCGGCGCGTCGGCGCCGTCCCGATAGGCGGCGTTGTAGAACTTGATCCAGAAGGCGGCGAACCACAGCAGGAAGAACGCCGACAGCCCGCGCTCGAACAGGCGTTCCACGCCCGTCAGACTGGTCAGCGCGAAGGCCGCGCCGATCAGACTGGCGAGCGGCAGCAGCCAGACGATGAGCGCGAGCCAGTGGTTGCGCAGCGTGGTCGTGAAGGCTTCCCGGCGCAGGCCCGTGCGCAGGCCGAAGGCGATCGACAGCGTGGTGACGGGAATGGCGAACCACGACTTGGCGATGGTGTCCTTCGGCCACTCCACGCCGATGAGGTGGAACATCTGCGCGCCCAGCGTGAGCACGATCCACAGCAGGCCGGTCACCGCGCCGGCCTGTGCGGTGATCACGGCGTTGCGCCAGGCGACCTCGAACAGGCGCGGATAATGCCAGCCGCCCAGCACGGCGCCCGAACGGCCGCGCGCCCAGCCCGCCGTCAGCGGCACGACCATGAAGGCGAGCAGCGACAGGCCCAGCACGGCCGGCGCCGACGCCAACGGCGGACGCGCGGCGCCCTCGACCGGAAACGCCGCCAGCCCCTGCCAGGCGCCAAGGCCGGCCAGGGTCAGGCCCGCGGCGATCCACAGCCGCCGTGCGGCGGTGCGCGCCAGCGCGCCCTGGCTCCAGTAGACGACGAAGGGCAGCAGCAGCGCCAGCATCAACAGGGCGTTGAACAGTGCGCCCTGATCGGGCGGCCAGGCGGACGACCGGTAGGTCTTGTAGAGGGCGTAGAGCGCCGCGCCCTGCGCGAGGCCCAGCCAGGCGGGAAATCGGAAAGTGTCGTTGGTCATGGCACGGAGAGGCCCGCCCCGAACGGGGCCGCGGCACGACTCGCGGGGGCTCTATTTGTAGAAAGTCTGCTCGAAGCTGAGGTCGCGCCTGGGTTCGCCGGCCGTCTCGACGGTGGCGTTGAACTTGAGCGTGGCCGGCGGCGCCATGCGGAATTCGCCGAGATAGTAGACCGCCGTGCCTTCCCGCACTTCGCGCATGTCGATGGTGGCGAGCTGCAGGCTGGGATAGGTCGCGTAGACCGCGATCTTCGCCGGCACGGGCGACAGGCGGCCGTCGGCGCCGCGCTTCAGGACGGACAGGGTCAACAGGCCGCGCGTCTTGCTGCGCTCGATCTTGTAGGCGCGCGCGACGTCGGGCAGCAGTTCGTCGGTCGGAATGGCGTTGTAGTGGACCTCCAGCGGGCCGAACCGCTGGACGATTTCGGCGTGCGCAAACAGCGGCGCGATCCCCAGCATCAAGGCAAGCAACAGCGCTTTCATGTCTCTCCCTCCCGTTCGTCGGTTGTATACGCCAGTGTAGGCGCTTATCGCGGCGACGCCAGCCAGGCGCCCAGGTCGTCGAGCGCGGCCGCCGCCGCCCGGTTGGCGGCCTGCGCGGCGCCGGCCGCGTCGAAGCTGGCGAGCGGCACGTCGTGCGCGAACACTCTGCGGCCGACCAGACCGCGCTGTTTGAGGTCGATCAGCTCGGCGCGCAGCACGAGGCGGAATACGCCGGGCGAACGCGTCGCATCGTGATAGAACTCGACCAGCTCGGTGTCCAGCATCAGGTCGCCGCGCACGTAGCCGCCGGCGCCGACGACCCGCCAGTCGCCCTGGCCGTCGAGACGGCTCCGCAGCAGGCCGGCGAAGCGCTTGCCGGGCCGTTCGGTCCAGCGCGCGAACTGGTACTGGCCGCGGGTACCGGGGGTGCGGCTGAACGCCAGCGCGTCGGCGTCGTAGAAAGCGCCGGCGGTCGTGTCGAGCACGACCAGGACGGGCGCCGCATCCGGCGTCCTCCGCGCGGCCGGCGTCGCCGGCGCCGCGTCGTCGAGCACGTAGTAGGTCGGGGCCGGCGCGTCGGGCTGGTCGCCGAAGTTCACGCAGCCGGCGAGCGCCAGCGCGCACGCGGCCAGGACGAGATACGGTTTCATGGCAGTTTTTCCCCGGGGCCGAGCTGCTGTTGAACGGGGCCGAACAGGATGGCGCGCGGGTTCGACAGACGCTGGCCGGCGGTGGTCAGCACGTCCGCGCTGGTGCGCACATCGCGGCTGACGTTGGTGATTTCCAGCGTGCCGGTTTCGCTGAGCTGCTGGATGCGGCTGGAGATGTCGGTAGCGTCCTGCTGCAGCTTGGCCATCGCCGCGGCCGCCTCGCGCAGCGCCGCGTCCGCGTTGCGCCCCACGTCCACGATGCTGCCTTCGGCGCGGGTGGCGGCCTGGCTGATGCTGGCGCCGGCGAAGCGGAATTCGTCGGAGGCGTCGCGGATGCCCTGCACGGCGGCGTCGAGGCTGGTCTTGTTGGCGGCGAGATGGCCCGACAGCTCGTCCAGGTGGGCGAGCGTCCGGCCGATCGCGCGCTGGTTCTCGTCCGACATCAGCGTGTTCATCTTCTCCAGCACCTGCGCGCCGTTGACCGCCAGACGCGACAGCGCGGTGGCGACCTTGTCGATGTCCGAAGCGCCCTCGGCGATGACGGGGTAGCGTTCGCCGGGCGGCGCCTTGCCGAGCGGCGGCTGGTCGACCGCGCCGTTGTCGATCTCCACGGCGGCGATGCCGGTGACCAGGTTGCGCTTGATGTAGGCGGCCGCGCCCTGGCGCACCGGCACGCCCTCGTCGATGCGCGCCGTCACGCTGACCGCTTCCTCGCCGCCCTGCGCGAAACGGTAGCCGTCCACCACGCCGATCTTGATGCCGCGCATCTTGACCGGGCTGCCGACGGCCAGGCCGTCCAGCGACTGCTGCTTGAAATAGATCGTGTACGTCTGATAGGCGATCCGGTCGGCCGCGCCGGCGAGCCAGACGATGGCCAGCGTCATCAGCGCGACCACGGCCAGCACCAGCGTGCCGACGAGGGTGTAGCGGCCTTCAGTTTCCATGCGGTTGGGTCTCCTCCGGTACGCGGGCCGCGAAGTACGCGGTCAGCCACGGATCGTCGATTTTCCTGAGTTCGGCGACGCTGCCGCTGCCGAGCACGCGGCCGTTCGCCAGGACGACGATGCGGTCGACGATGGAAAACAGTGTATCCAAGTCGTGCGTGACGAGGAATACGGTGAGCCCGAGCGTATCCGCGAGCAGGCGGATCAGGCTGTCGAACGCGCGCGCCGAGATCGGGTCCAGACCCGAGGTCGGCTCGTCGAGAAACAGCAGCTCGGGATCGAGCGCGAGCGCGCGGGCGAGCGCGACGCGCTTGCGCATGCCGCCGGACAGCTCGCTCGGCTTCTTCTTCGCCGCGTCGGCCGGCAGGTTGGCCAGGCTGAGCTTGAGCCGGGCAAGCTGGCGACACAGGTCGTGCGGCAACTCGGTGTGTTCGAACAGCGGCGTGGCGACGTTGTCCTCCACGGACAGCGAGGAAAACAGCGCGCCGTCCTGGAACAGCACGCCGAAACGGCTGCGCAGGACATCCAACTGCTCGGGCGTCGCGTCCCACACCGACTGGCCGAACAGCTCGATGCGCCCGGCGCGCGGCTTCAGCAGACCGATGATCTCGCGCATCAGCACCGACTTACCGGTGCCCGAGCCACCGATCAGCGCGACGACCTCGCCGCGCGCGACCGACAGCGACAGGCCGCGATGGATGCTGTTGCCGCCCAGCACCGTGTCCAGGTCGCGGACGTCGAGAATGACGTCCGCCATCAGATGCCCAGCTTCACGAACATCACCGCGAAGATCGCGTTGAGCAGGATGATGGCGACCAGGCTCTGCACCACGGTGGAGGTCGTGTGCGCGCCCACGCTGCGCGCGTCGCGCGTGACCGACAGCCCCATGCGGCAGGCGATGAGGGCGATGAAGACGGCGAACACCGGCGCCTTGAACAGCCCCACCAGCAGGGTCTTCAGCAGCAGCACGTCGAGCATGCGGTCGACGAACATGAAGTAGGAAATGTCGAGTTGGGCCTGGGCCACCAGCATGCCCCCCAACAGGCCCGCGATGTCGCCGAGAAAGACCAGCAGCGGCATGGCGATCAGGAGCGCGATCACGCGCGGAATCACCAGCACCGCCAGCGGCGACAGGCCGAGCGTGGCAATGGCGTCGATTTCCTCGGTGACCTTCATGGTCCCGAGCTGCGCGGTGATCGCCGCGCCGGTGCGGCCGGCGACGAGGATGGCGACGATCACCGGCGAGATCTCGCGCAGGATGGCCATCAAGAGGCCGTCGACGACGAAGATGTTGGCGCCGTACTGCTGCGCCTGCGAGCCGAGCAGGTAGGCGAACACCACGCCGAGCAGGAACAGCATGCCGGCGACGATGGGAATCGCGCCGACGAAGACGTCGCGCACCTGCGTGCCGAGCTCGCGCCAGCGCCAGCGGCCAGGATTGGCGATCAGCCGGCCGCCCTCCATCGCCAGCCGGCCGATGAAATCGAGCAGGCCGATCAGGTGTCCCCACATCGCCAGCGCGCCGCGTCCGGTGAGCGTGCGCAGGCCTTCGCGCGGCGTCGCCCGCTGCGCGGCGGCCGGCCCGGCATGCGTCGCCACCAGTTCCAGCAGGGCGCGGTGCGTCGGCTGGAAAGCGCGCAGTTCCGGCATCGGATCGGCCGGGTTCGGCCGCGCCGCGTTCAGCAGCAGCCACGCGCCGTTGGTGTCGAGCTGGGTGATCGCCGCGCCGTCGAGGATGCGCGCGGACGGGTTCCGCATGCCGGCCAGCGCGGAAGCGGCCTCGGCATGCCAGTCACCGCTCGCGATGAGGGCGCGTTCGGCGGAATCGTAGCGCGCCTGCGCCGCGCTCACGCCAGCCCCAGAGGGTTGTCCGGGTCGATGCCCGGCATGAACGGCAGGCCGCGCTCGCGGTGGGTGATCTGATAGACGCAGCCGATCCAGTTGCCGACCACGCCTTCGGCCGTGTCGTGCCAGGTGTTGTCCAGCCGGGGCACGATCAGGGATTCGGGAAAATCGAGCGTCTCGCCCGCACGCAGACGGCTGGCGTATTCGGCCAGCAGCGCCCGGCTCTGCGCATCGAAGGTGCGCGCCGGGAACGGCGGCCAGGCCGGCAGATGACCGGCGGCCGCGAGCAGCGCGTCGCGCTTGTATTCCTTGAGCAGCGACACCGTGTCGTATTCCGGGTGGCCCTGGAAGAACACGGTGCGGAACCCGTCCGGGCTGACCGCCAGATGCACGCCGCCTTCGGCGCTCTCGGCGAGCACCTTGATGCCCGCCGCCTCGAACTGGGCGCGCGAGACGTCGTTCCAGCGCGAATGCGGCACGTCGAAGCGCGTGTTCACGTCGGCCACCAGCGGGTGGCGGGCGTCGACCACGCGGTGCTCGAACACGCCCCAGACCTTCTTCGGCTGCTTCACGCGCGTCTGGCCGTAGCGGAACTGCATCACCGCGTGGGTGGCGAGGCAGGAGCACAGGGTCGAAGTCACGTTGTCCCAGGCCCAGTCGATCACCTCGATCATCGGCCGCCAGAAGGCCTCGTCCGCGAGATTGGGGCCGCTGACGTTGGCGCCGGTGATGATGAGCGCGTCCAGGCCTTTCTCGCGGATGTCGTCGAAGCTTTCGTAATAGGCCTCGATGTGCGCGCGCGCCTTGTCGCCGCGCGGCAGCGCCGGCAGCGTGAACGGATGCATGTAGAACTGCGCGATCGGATTGGATTCGCCGACCAGGCGGTAGAACTGCCGCTCGGTCGCTTCCAGCGCCGCGTCCGGCATCATGTTCAGGAGGCCGATGTGCAGCTCGCGGATGACCTGATTGCCCGCGCGTTCGGTCGACAACACCGTCATGCCGTCGCGCCGCAGGCGCTCGAAGGTGGGCAGGGCGTTGTGCGCGACCAGCGGCATCTCAGTTCTCCTTGCGCGCGATCGCCGTTTCGATCAGCGACACGAAATCGCGCTCGTCGCGCACCTGCGCCACCTCCTGCGACGTGACCGTGTAGCCGTGCGGCCTGGCGATGGCTTCGTAGCGCGGCAGACGCGAATGGAACAGGCGCGGAAACACCCAGCGGGCGAAATCGTCCGGCTCGATCTGGGCGACGAATTCCAGACCCTTCTCCGCCAGATAGCGCGGCAGGTGCTCGGCGAGAAAGGCCGGCCGGAAATACAGCGGCTTGGGGTCGGACTGCGCGCGGCGGATCAGGGTGTCTTCCTCTTCGCGCGTCGTGGTCTGGATGTAGAGGATGAGCGTGTGCTCGGCCAGCAGCTCGATCACGCCGGGCGCGTCCAGCTCGCACAGGCTGCCGCCGACGTCGTTGACGAAGTGCGGATAGCCGTAGATTTCCTGCCCCTTGCGGATGAATTCCGGCACGTCCTTCATGGCGGCGATTTCCGCTTCGCGGTAGGCCGCCTGCCGGCGTGTGAATTCGTCCAGCGGCAAACCGGCCCATTCCGGTCCGCCGAGCTTGCCGACGAAAGTGAGCACCGGCCCCAGGTCGTGAATCTTGATGTTGTTCTTGATGTCGATCCAGTCGCGGCGCAGCAGCTCGCGCAGGAAGGGCACCTGCATCGCCTGCTGCTTGATCAGGTCGAGAATGGGCTCGTCGAGATAGCGCGTGCCGATGCGGTAGTCGCCGGAAAAATGGAACCAGTCGTGGCCGCGCAGCATGGACGCGATGTGCGTCTTGCCGACGCCGGACATGCCCAGCAGGGTGACGCGCTTGTTCGGCCAGGCGCGGAAGGATTCGGGGGTGAAGTGCATGGAATCGGCTTTCTCTGATGAGCCGAAGCCTACCGAAAAGCCCGGGGATTACAAAGTCCGGACGCGACGGTTCATTGCCTCGCCCGACAATCCGGCTTCTTCGGAAATGCCATGAAAAAAGCCAAGCCCGACGGGCTTGGCTTTGCTTGCGATACCCGCTGCGATCAGACTTTTTGGCCGCGACGGCGAACGCCCGCCAGACCCAGCAGACCCAGCCCCATCAGCGCGAGCACGCCCGGCTCGGGCACGGTCGTCAGCCGCTGGGTCGAGATGGTGAAGCCGAAAGCCAGGGTGGTCGACTGGTTCTCCGCGGTCGAGAAGCCGATGCAGCCCGGCGCAGCACCCGCGGCCGTGCAGGCTGCGTTCCCCAGCGTGCTCAGCACGCCGCCCGAGGTCGGGAAGATGTTGATGAAGTACTTGACCAGACCGTCGCCGTCGCCCGCGTCGTAATCGAAATCGAAATTCAGCAGCCCCCCCGTGAGGACGAAGATGTCGTTGCACGGAACGGGGCTGGTGGACACCGCGCACGTGCCAGAATTCGGCGTTTCCGTGAAGGAAATACTGAAATTCACCGGCCCGATCGGGAAACCGGGGTTGGACGGCACCAAGGGGGTCAGCATCACCGCGCTGCTCAATACGGCCGTCTGCAGCGAAGCGGAGCTTCCGTCGATCACGTTGTTGTTGTGGGTCAGCGACAGCGTGTTGCCCAGGTAGGGCGCTGCCTGGGGCGGCGTGTTGCCGACATAGGTATCGACCGAACCCATCGCGGGGTTGTTGCTGATCACCAGCGAGCTCTGGTTGCCGCCCGTCGTGCTCGGAATGCCCCAGGACAGCGTCGTCACGCCGGGGCCGGCGACGGTGGTGACGCCGCCGCCCGAGGTGTAGGTCGCCGCGGAAAAATTGTTGTCCGCGAAATACCCCCACTCCATGACGATCGCCTGGGCGGGCGCCGCAACGAAAGCGGCGGCAAGGGCCGTGACGGAAAAAAGCATCTTGTTCATGGCGATCCCTTTCATCATAAAGGCTGGCCACTTACCCCGAGCAAAGTTCGTTCTTGATGAATAAGGCCATGATTCATAACAAATTCAATGGGCGGTTCTCATGAAAGCGTAAATTTCCCCGACACAATCTTCACGTTTGCAGCGCCGGCCGCGAGTCCCCGAGCGGCCGGCAGCCCGAAAACGTGCGCGACCTTGGCCGCCGCACCAGCTTGGCGCAGAAATCGACCGTCCGGCCCGCGCGGCCCGGGTGGTTTGCCGGCAAAAAGCCGGCGGGCCGGCGCTTCCCGTCAAGCAGGCTCCCCGCCCGTTCTACGGCACGGTATTTGCTCCCCGGATTTCATCTACCCCATTTCTCTTTCCGGCCGCCCGGCACGTGCCCCGGGCCGGGCGCTCATGCAATGGATGAAACGCGATAAGCCCCAGTCGGCGCTTTCCTGGCAATCCGCCCCGTCGAATTGCGACACGACCGAAGCGTCGGCGCCGCTCGACGTCACGCGTCTGCTCACCACCATCGCCGACACCCTGGTCGGCATGATCTACCGCTGCCGCATCGACCCCGACTGGACCATGGAGTACGTCAGCGACGGCTGCTTCAAGCTGACCGGCTACCGTCCGGAGGAGCTGGTGCTGAACCGCCGCATCTCCTACGACCGGCTCACGCTGCCCGGAGACCGCGAACGCGTATCGCGCGTCATTCACGCCGGCGTCGAGGCGAACGGCAATTTCGACGTCGAATACCGGATCCGCCGCGCCGACGGCCATGTCTGCTGGGTGCTGGAGCGCGGCGTGGCGGTGCCCGACGCCCGAGGCCGGCCGGCCTGGATCGAGGGCTACATCCAGGACGTGTCCGAGCGCATGGCCGTGTACGAAATGATGCGCGAGGCCGTGCGCCGCTACGAAAGCCTGTTCGAGCACGCGACCGAGGGGATTTTCCAGACCACGCCCGACGGCCGCTATCTCAGCGCCAACCCGGCGCTCGCCCGCATCTACGGGCACGCCTCGCCGGAGGCGCTGATCGCGCATCTGCACGACATCCAGCGCCAGCTCTACGTGTCGCCGGACCGCCGCGCGGAATTCGTGCGGCTGATGCAGACCACCGGCACGGTGCGCAATTTCGAGTCGCAGGTCTACCGCAAGGACGGCAGCGTCATCTGGATTTCGGAAAACGCGCGCGCGGTGAAGGATGCCGAAGGCAACGTGCAGTTCTTCGAGGGCACGGTGGTCGACGTGACCGAGCGCAAGGAACACGAGGCCGCGCTCGAATACCAGGCCAATCACGACAGCCTCACCGGCCTGCCCAACCGTTCGCTGCTGCGCGACCGCATCGACCGGGCCATCGCCCGGGCCCGGCGCGAAAACATTATGGCGGCGGTCGTGTTCGTCGACCTCGACCATTTCAAGCTGATCAACGACAGCCTCGGCCATTACGTCGGCGACCGCCTGCTGCTCGAAGTCGCCTCGCGGCTCAAGTCCTGCGTGCGCGGCAACGACACCGTGGCGCGGCAGGGCGGCGACGAATTCGTGCTGGTGCTCGCCGAGCAGCACGACGAAGACGAGATGCTCGCCATCGTCGGCCGCCTGCTCGACGCCATTTCGCAGCCCTGGGTGGACGGCGGGCAGGAATACGGCATCAGTTGCAGCATCGGCGTGAGCTGCTATCCGCGCGACGGCGCCGATCCGGACGCGCTCCTGCGCTGCGCCGACGCGGCCATGTACCAGGCCAAGGCTTCCGGCCGCAGCACCTACCATTTCTACACGCCTGAGCTGAACCTGGCGATCAGCGAACGGCTGGAAATGGCCAACAGCCTGCGCCACGCGCTCGAACGCGACGAATTCCTCGTCTACTACCAGCCGCGCATCGACGTCGCCGGCGGACGCATCGTCGGCGCGGAGGCGCTGATCCGCTGGGACTGCCCGGGCAAGGGCATCGTGCCGCCGGACAGTTTCATTTCCATCGCCGAGGAAACCGGGCTCATCATTCCCATCGGTCAATGGATCCTGCGCGAAGCCTGCCGGCAGACGCAGGCGTGGCGGCAGGCCGGCCTGCCGCCGATCGCCGTGTCGGTGAATCTGTCGCCGATCCAGTTCCGCCACACCGGGCTCGTGCAGTCGGTGGCCGACGCCCTGGCCGAGGCCGCACTCGCCCCCGGTCAACTGGAGCTCGAGGTGACCGAATCCTTCGTCATGCACGACGCCGAGCGCATCAACGTCGCGATGCGCGCGCTCAAGGCGCTCGGCGTCGACATCGCGGTGGACGATTTCGGCACGGGCTATTCGAGCCTCAGCTACCTCAAGCGTTTTCCGGTCGACCGCCTGAAGATCGACAAGAGCTTCGTGCGCGACATCGACAGCGATCCCGACGACGCCGCCATCGTGCGCGCCATCATCACGCTCGGCCACGCCCTCGGCCTGCGCGTGGTGGCCGAGGGCGTGGAAACCCGCGCGCATCTCGACTACCTGCGGCGGCACGGCTGCGACGAGGTGCAGGGGTATTACTTCAGCCGGCCGATTCCGGCGGCGAAAATGGAAGCGCTGCTGCGCGACGGCCTGCCCGCCGCGGACTGAGCCGCATCAGCCGTCCGCGGCTTCGCCGCGCGCCAGTTGGCGGTACGCCGCATCCGCCAGCGCGCGCATGCGCGCGGCGTCGAGCGCGCCGGACAACGCATAGCCGAAACCGCGGTCGATCCAGTAGAACACCTCGAGGCCGTTTTCATGGATGCGGCGGAAGGCCGTCTCCCGGTTGCCCGTCGCGTCGCGCCGCACGTAGAGCGTCACGCGCCGCTGCGCGGCATCCTGATACATGAACTGGGCGACCGGGCCGGTCTCGCCCGGCAGCAGACGCCCGCCCAGCAGCTCGAAGCCGAGCGCGCCGAAATCGGGTGCATGCAGCGGCGCGCCCAGGCGCTTCGACAGCCAGCCGACCAGATGCGCGCTCTGGCTCGCGTCCACCTCGACCGGATGCCGAACCTCCGGACTGAACACGGCATGCGCGACCGCCGCATCCTGGACGAACCGCACCGGCACCGCCTCCGCCGCCGACCGCAGACCGGCGGCGTAACCGAGCAAGCCGCTCGCCGCGACCGCAAACGCAGCCGCCACCGCCATTTTCCAGGGCTTGCGGGCCCCGTCGCGCTGCGGCAAGCGGGCCAGCGCGACCGGCAGGGGTTCGTTCAGCACCGGGTCGAACGCCGCATGCAGCGCCCGGTTCTGCTGCGCCCAGTCGCGCACGCGCGCGGCGTCCGCCGGACTGGCCGCCAGCCAGGCCTCGACCGCCAGCCGGCGCGCCTCGTCCAGTTGTCCGTCCACGTAGGCATGCAATTCGTCTTCGCGCACGCGTTCCGTCATTTCACCACCTTCAAGGGTATGGCCGCCTCGCCCGCCAGATCGCGCCGCAGTTGCTCGCGCGCCCGCGCCAGCCGCGACATGACCGTGCCGACCGGCACGCCCAGCACGTGCGCGGCTTCGGCATAGGCGAACTGTTCCAGCCCCACCAGCAGCAGCACTTCGCGCTGCGTTTCGGGCAGCCGCAGCAGGGCGGCGTGCAGATCGCGCGCCGCCAGCGCGTCCATCTGCCCGCCGTTCACCGGCATGTCCGGCGCCTCGTCGAGCGCGGCATCGGGCGGCCGCGCCGCCCGCATCTGGTTCACGAACAGATTGTGCATCACGGTGAACAGCCAGGCGCGCAGATCGCTGCCCGGCCGCCACAGCGCCTGCTTGACGAGCGCGCGCTCGACGGTGTCCTGAACCAGGTCGTCGGCGCGCGCCGCGTCGCCCGTCAGCGCCCGCGCGTAGCGGCGCAGCCGGGGCAGATGGTCGATCAGATCGGACTCAGGGCCGGGCCGCATGCCAGACGTTATTGACGCCGTCGCCGGTCTTGTCGCCGGGCTGCTTGTCCTTGAACCACAGATACAGCGGCTTGCCCTTGTAAGTCCACTGGCGGCTGCCGTCGTCGCGCACGACGATGCCGTAGTCGCCGTGCGCCGAATCGGCCGCCGCGGCGGCCAGCGGCGGCCACTTCGCCGCACAGTCGCCGTTGCAGGCGCTTTTGCCGGAGCCGGCGACGTCCTTGTCGAATACATACAGCGTCATACCGGACGCATTGGCGAGCACGCCGTCGCGCGTATCGACCGGCGCCGCGACGCCTGCGGCGCAGACCGCGAACAATGCCAGACCGGACAGGGCGGAAACGAGTGTTGAACGCATTTGAATGCTCCTTGAGAAGGGTAGTTGAAAAGCGGGCCCACCTGCGCAAACAGTCCGGCGGCCCGGTTTATTCCATCGCGTCCGCGACACGGCGAAACAAAAAAGGGGCGCCCTGCAGAGCGCCCCCGATCCCAGGAGAACTGCGCCGTACGAATCAGACCGTATAGGCCCGCTCGCCGTGGCTGGCGGTGTCCAGACCCTCGCGCTCCTCTTCTTCGCTGACGCGCAGGCCCATCGTCATGTCGATCAGCTTGAAGGCCGTGAAGCTCACGACGCCGGACCACACGACGGTGACCAGCACGCCGGTGGCCTGCGTCACGATCTGGCCGCCCATCGAGTAGCCGTCCACGCCCACGCCGCCGAGCGCCGGCGAGACGAAGATGCCGGTGCCGATCGCGCCGATGATGCCGCCGATGCCGTGGATGCCGAACACGTCCAGCGAATCGTCGTAGCCCAGCGCCTTCTTCAGGCCGGTGACGCCCCACAGGCAGACTACGCCGGCAACCGCACCTAGAACGATCGCGCCCATCGTGCCGACCAGCCCCGCGGCCGGGGTGATCGCCACCAGGCCCGCCACCACGCCGGACGCGATGCCGAGCATGGAGGGTTTGCCGCGCAGCGTCCATTCGGCGAACATCCAGGCGAGGCCGGCCGCCGCGGTGGCGAGGATGGTGTTGATGAAGGCCAGCGCCGCGCCGCCCGTCGCTTCGAGATTGGAGCCCGCGTTGAAGCCGAACCAGCCCACCCACAGCAGCGACGCGCCGATCATGGTGAAGGGCAGGCTGTGCGGCGGCATCGCGTCGCGGCCGTAGCCCACGCGCTTGCCGAGCACGAGCGCGCCCATCAGCGCCGCGACGCCGGAGTTGATGTGGACCACGGTGCCGCCCGCGAAGTCCAGATCGCCCTTCTCGAACAGGAAGCCGCCGGTCGCCCACACCATGTGCGCCATCGGCAGATAGGCGAAGGTGAACCACAGCACCGAAAACACCATCAGCGCGGAGAATTTCACCCGCTCGGCCAGGCCGCCGACGATCAGCGCCGTGGTGATGGCGGCGAAGGTGAGCTGGAAGGCCACGAAGCTCAGTTCCGGAATCACCACGCCGTCGGTGAACGTCGCCGCCGTGCTGTCGCCCGTGATGCCCGCGAGGAACATCTTCGAGAGATCGCCGATCATCCAGTTCAGGCTGCCGCCGTCGCCGAACGCCAGCGAGTAGCCGTACACCGCCCACAGAATCGCGATCAGGCAGAAGATCGCCATGACCTGCGTCAGCACCGACAGCATGTTCTTGGCGCGCACGAGGCCGCCGTAGAACAGCGCCACGCCCGGCACGATCATCAGGATGACGAGCAGCGTGGAGACCATCATCCACGCGGTGTCGCCCTTGTCGGGCACGGGCACGGGCGCGGCCGCCCCGGCGGCGGGCGCTTCCGCCGGCGCGGCTGCGACCGGCGCCTCGACCGCGACGGCTTCGGCCGGCGCGGCGGCGTCCTGCGCGAAGCCCATGCTAGGAGACAACAGCGCGAACATCAGGCCCAACGAAGCAAATAGTTTTTTCATGTTCACACTCCTCACAGGGCATCGGGGCCGGATTCGCCCGTGCGGATCCGCACGACCTGCTCCAGGCCGGTCACGAAAATCTTGCCGTCGCCGATCTTGCCGGTGTTGGCGGCTTTCTCGATCGCCTCGATGACGCGTTCGAGCATTTCGGCCTTGATGGCGACCTCGATCTTCACCTTGGGCAGGAAATCGACCACGTATTCCGCGCCGCGATACAGCTCGGTATGGCCCTTCTGCCGGCCGAACCCTTTTACTTCGGTGACCGTCAGGCCGGTGACGCCGATGGCGGACAACGCCTCGCGCACTTCATCCAGCTTGAACGGCTTGATGATTGCCGTTACGAATTTCATGTTCTCTCCCGAGGGTGGTTGAGCCGGAACGGATGAACCGTCCGGCGTCGGACAGGTTCAGAACGTTTTGCCGACGGTCAGCACGACGGTGCCGTCCGCGAGATCGGCGGTCTTGCTCCCCTTGGCGAAGGACGTCATGCCGCCCCAGGTCACGTTGCTCGATTTGATGTCGGTATCCACGTAGGCCAGGCCGACGTTGAAACCGAGAATGGGTTTGCTGACGCCGATCTTCCAGTCCGTGTAGTCGTCGTGGCTGACGCCGGGGGCGATGTCGCCGGCGACGAACTGCCTGCCGACGTGCAGACTCAGCGTGATCTCGGCCGGCAGTTCGAAACCGGCGTTGGCTTCGAGATAGCCCGAACCTCTGGAATCGCTAAGCCCGAACAACTTGGTGGTGCTGTGGGAATACTTGACGTTCAGCCATTTCCAGGTCGCACCCGCATAGAGCTCGAACGTGTTCGGATCGGCGCCGTAGGCAGCCTTGTCCTTGCCGGGATACCAGTAATAGAGCCCGCCCACGTTGACGGCCACATCGCCCAGGTTGAAGGTATAGCCGCCGTAAAGGTCCCACTCCATGTTCGAGCCGGCCAGTTCATCGGGCTCGACGTTGGTCGCCCAGGTGCCCAGGTAAAAACCGCTGGCATGCGCGTAATCGAAACCGCCCTGGATGGCGGGGTCCTCGAAGGTTTGCGAAATGCCGCGGAAACGGTAGTCGCTGGCAAAACCCAGGTTGGCCGTGACGCTGTGCGGACTGTCCTCGGCCATCGCCAAAGCAGGCACGCCTGTAATCCCGACCAGCACCAGCGCAGATGCGATTTTTTTCATGCTCGATTTCTCCGACGTTGAAGCGTGCAAAATTGCACTCTTCGCCGAGCACAAGACATGCCAAATTTTTTATTCCTATTTTTCATGTACTTGTGCATTTCACGGCCACGACGCACCGCCGTATTGCACATTCGTAGTGCAAGCCGTTCATCGTGCGCACAGTCTTTGTGCGACGCGAATCCGCGTGTCCGTTGCTAAACTGCGCGTATCCAACCGGAGTCCCGCATGAAGCCCAATTCGCCGTTTCCCGATACCGCTTTCCTGAACGAGGCCGCCGAGAAGCTGTCGGCGCTTTTGAAGCAGTCGCCGGCCAAGGACATCGAGCAGAATCTCAAGGCCGGCCTGACCGCAATGCTGGGCAAGCTCGACCTGGTGACGCGCGAGGAATTCGACGTGCAGCGCGACGTGCTCGCGCGCACGCGCGAAAAACTGGCGGCGCTGGAGGCCCGGCTGGCCGAGCTGGAAAAAACGCGCGTCGACTGAGCGCGTGGCCGTCGCCCTCGTCAAAAGCCGCGCGCTCGCCGGCATGCGCGCGCCGGAGGTGGTGGTGGAAGCGCATCTGGCCAACGGCCTGCCCGCGTTCACCCTGGTGGGCCTGCCGGAGACCGAGGTGAAGGAGGCGCGCGACCGCGTGCGCGCGGCGATCCAGAACGCGCGCTTCGAATTCCCGGCGCGCCGCATCACGGTCAATCTCGCGCCGGCCGATCTGCCCAAGGAATCGGGCCGTTTCGATCTGCCGATCGCGCTGGCCATTCTGGCCGCATCGGGACAGATTCCCGCGGACGCCTGCGCACAGGCCGAATTCGCGGGCGAGCTGGCGCTGACCGGCGCGCTGCGCCCGGTGCGCGGCGCCCTGCCGATGGCGCTCGCCACGCGCGAAGCGGGCCGTCGCCTGGTGCTGCCGGTCGAGTCCGCCGCCGAGGCCGCGCTCGTCGGCGGACTCGACGTCTGCGGCGCGCGCCATCTGCTCGACGTATGCGCCTGGCTCGCCGGCCAGGGCACGCTCGACGCGCCGCCGCCGGCCGGCGGCACACCCATGCCCGACTATCCCGATTTCGCCGACGTGAAAGGCCAACATGCCGCCCGCCGCGCTCTCGAAGTCGCCGCCGCCGGCGGCCATTCGGTGTTGATGGCGGGCCCGCCGGGCACCGGCAAATCGATGCTCGCCGCGCGCTTTCCGGGCATCCTGCCGGCGATGGACGAAAACGAGGCGACCGAGGCCGCCGCCGTCGCCTCGCTCGGCAGCGGCTTCCGCCCGGAACGCTGGGCGCAGCGGCCGTTCCGCGCGCCACATCACACGGCGTCGGCCGTGGCCCTGGTCGGCGGCGGCGGCAATCCGCGGCCGGGCGAAATTTCGCTGGCCCATCATGGCGTGCTCTTTCTCGACGAACTCCCCGAATTTCCGCGGCACGTGCTGGAAGTGCTGCGCGAACCGCTGGAAACCGGCCGCATCACGATCTCCCGGGCGGCGCGGCAGGCCGATTTTCCCGCGCGCTTCCAGTTGATCGCCGCGATGAATCCCTGCCCCTGCGGTTATCTCGGCCACCCGACGCAGGCCTGTCGCGACACCCCCGACCAGATCGCGCGCTATCGCGGCCGCATTTCCGGCCCGCTGCTGGATCGCATCGACATCCAGATCAGCGTGCCGGCGCTGACGCGCGCGGAACTGGCCGAAACGGCGCCCGGCGAAACCAGCGCCGCCATCCGGGCGCGGGTCGAGACGGCGCGCGCCCGGATGCTGCAACGCCAGGGCAAGCCGAACGCGGCGCTCGGCACCCGCGAAATCGACGCGCTGTGCGCACCGGACAAGGCCGGCGCGGCGTTGCTCGAGCAGGCCGTCGCCCGGCTGAATCTCTCGGCGCGGGCCTATCACCGCGTCCTGCGGCTGGCCCGCAGCATCGCCGATCTGGCCGGCAGCGAGCCGATCCTGCCGACCCATCTCGCCGAAGCCATTCAATACAGGCGTTCGCCCGCATGAGCGATCCCTACGCGGCCTGGGCCGAGGAAAAACGCTCGGCCTGGCTGTACCGCGTCATCGCGGCATGCGAGCGCGGCACGCCGCGCGAAATGCTGTTCGTCGAACTCGCGCGCGCCGCGGACGAACAGGCGGGCATCTGGGAAGACACCCTCGCCCGTCAAGGCAGGACGCCGCCCCGCCGTTTCCGTCCCGGCCTGCGCACGCGTCTCGTCGCGCGCCTCGTCCGCAGCCTGGGGCCGCGCGCGATGCGCGACGTGCTGGCGGCGATGAAGGTGCGCGGCATGGCGCTGTATTCCGGCGACACCCACCCGACGCCGACCCGTCGCGAAGACATCGGCAGGCGCCATCGAAGCGGCGCGGCCGGCAACGCGCTCCGGGCGGGCGTGTTCGGCGTCAACGACGGCCTGGTGTCCAACGCCGCGCTGATCTTCGGTCTGGCCGGCGCCGGCCAGCCGGCGTCGACGATCGTGCTGACCGGCGTGGCCGGCCTGCTGGCCGGGGCCTTTTCGATGGCGGCGGGCGAATACGTCTCGATGCGCACGCAACGCGAGATGTTCGAATACCAGATCGGTCTGGAGCGCGGCGAGCTCGAACGCTACCCCCGGGAAGAGGCGGCCGAACTGGCGCTGATCTACGCCGCCAAGGGCCTGTCGCAGGCCGACGCGCGGCGGCTTGCGGATCGGCTGATCGAAGACCCCGAACGCGCACTCGATACGCTCGCCCGGGAGGAACTCGGCCTCGATCCGGACGCGCTGGGTTCGCCCTGGGTGGCGGCCGCGTCGTCGTTCGCGGCTTTCGCCTGCGGCGCGACCGTCCCCTTGACACCCTACCTGTTCGGCGCGGCGCGCGCACTCGAAAGCACGATCGGCCTGACCGCGCTGGGTCTGTTCGGCGTGGGGGCCGCGATGAGCCTGTTCACCGGCCGCCGCGCCGTCCGCTCCGGCCTGCGCATGCTCGCCATCGGCGCGCTGGCGGGCACCGCGACCGGGCTCATCGGGGCCTGGCTGGGCGTCTCGATGAACTAGGAGGCAGGATTCAGGGTCAGGGATTAGGGGAGTTGTGCGGCTTCCCTGAATCCTGACCCCTGCCCAACCCGCCTCAGGTCTGCTCCCAAGGCAGGCCGTCGAAGCGCCAGCCGTTCCGCGTACTGCGGTGGCGCGATTCGTCCATGTCGCCCTCGAATCCGTGTTCGACGTTGTATACCGCCGGGAAGCCGTGCCGTTCCAGATAGCGTCCCGCCTCGGCGGAACGGCGCCCCGACCGGCAGATCAGCACCACCGGGCGATTGACCGAGGCCGCCTTGCGCACATGACCGAGGAAGTCCGGATTCACGTCCCAATCCGGCCCGTCCTGCCAGGCGACATGGATGGCCCCGACGGGATGCCCGACGAACAGGTATTCGATCTCGGACCGGCAATCGACGAAAACGGCTTCGGGGTGCGTCTGCAAATACGCGTGGGCTTCAGCGGGTACCAGATGTTTCATGCGGGCCTCCTGCGTTCAGCTTACACCGCGATCCGGCTTTGAACCACGCGGACAGGCGCCCCGTCCGGAAAAACGCGTCGACCGGATAATGAAAAAACCCGCCGAAGCGGGTTTTTTGCGGGGTGCGTCCGGCTCAACGGCGACGCAGCACGCGCGTCAGGCCGAGGAAACCGGCACCCATCAGGAACAGGGTGCCCGGCTCCGGAACGCCGCCGCCGGGCGTGCCGCCACCGCCGCAGCCGTTGCCGCCGGGATTGTCGGCGCACGTCGTGCCGGCCACTTTCAACAGTTTGAAGTGATCGGTAATGGCGCCCCAGGTCTTGCACTGACCCTTCTTGCTGCCGGACGTGTAGGTCGCCGTGCAGTCGCCGCTGTCCGTCGTATTCAAGGCGCCGATCAGCCAGTAGCTGGAATAGATTCCGGCCGAATCGGCGATCGCGTTGCTGCCCGACTCGCCCTCGTTGTGGCTGACCAGTTGCCAGCCTTCCGCGAGCATGCCGGCGTCGGTGTAGGTGGCGCTCTGCAGCGCGCTCAAGGCAGAGCCCGAACCGATGTAGGCATACACGGAGAAATCGGCGTCGCCGGAAATCCAGCCGAAGTCGACCGAGGACAGATTCACCTGCTCGCTGAACGTGAACAGAACGGCATCGCGGCGCTGATCGTTGTCGATCGCGTGCTCGGGGCTGACCCCTTCGTTCGTGTCGCCGCTGCCCGTACAGGGCGGCGAGCCGCAATCGTTGTTCTTGACGCCCAGGCCGCTGCTGCCGTTGTAGGTCAGGAAGGCGCTTTCGAGCACGGTATTGTTCCCGGCCGGGCCGTTGGCGGTGCTGCCCCAGGCGGACGCCGTCGCGGTGACGCCGCCCTGCGTATTGGCATTGGTGTTGTTGAACACCCAGGTCGCCGCAGACGCGCTGCCCGCCGCCCCTGCAAGCGCCAGCCCCGCCAGTACGGCAATGGCGTTGTTCTTGATTTTCATTCTGTGCTCCATGATTTGGAATTGATGTTGTTGGCCCTTACCGAGCAAGGTTGATGCCAGAAATAAGATTGTGCTTATTTATCAACAGCATATCTAAAATTACCGACCGTCCCGCACAGGCGATGTAAAAAAACTCGACGAGGTTCAGCGGCCCTGACGGCGGAGGGCCTCCTGCAGGTGGGCCCGAATGTCCGGATCGTCCGGCGCGCGCAGGGAGGCCTCCCGCAGATAGCGCAAGCCCTTCTCGATCTGCCCCTGCTGGACCAGCACCCAGCCCAGCGTATCGTTGACCTGCGGCTGCGCCGGCGCCAGCGCGCGGGCGCGCTCGGCATGCCTGAGCGCGCCCGCCGGATCGTTCTGGCGCAGCAGGACGTTGGCCAGGTTGTTGTGCGCCCGCGCATCCCTGTCGTTGCCGCGGACCAGCTCCGCGTACACGGCCCCCGCTTTCGGCAGGTCGTCCAGCGCCAGCCAGACCTCGCCGAGCGCGTGCCCCGCGGCCGCATCCGACGGGTTGCGGCCGCGCCAGTCCTGCATCAGGCCGGCCGCATCCTGGTATTGACCGGATCGCATCAGCGCGCCGTACAGGCCGAAGACATTGTCGCCGCCGGGATCGCCCGCGTAGGCGCGACGGTAGGCGTCGACCGCCTCGGCCGTGCGCCCCTGCGACAGGCGCATCTCGCCCAGCAGGCGCAGGGCGTCGGCCTGCCCGCCGCCCTGGCCCAGCAGGGCCTGGATCTGCTTCTCGGCGTCGCCGAGCTTGTTCTGGCGGATGCTGAGACGCGCCTTGAGGATCCTGGCCGGCTGGTTGGCGGGGTCCGCCAGCAGAACCTTGCTGAGCGTGTATTCGGCGCTTTCCAGATCGCCGATGCGCATCTGCGCGGCCGCGCCGCGCGTCAGCCAGCCGACGTTGAACGAGGCGACCTGACTCAGGCGGCGCAGCGTGGTCTTCGCCAGTTCGCCGTTGCCCACGGCCGACTGGGCTTCGGCCAGCACCAGCAGGGCGCCCGGATCGTTCGGCGCGATGGCCTGCGCGGCCTTGGCCGCATCGAGCGCCAGGTTCGGCTGTCCGCGCCGCAGGTGGATGCCGCTCAGGGCCAGTTTCGGCCGCGGGTCCTTGCCGTGGAGGCTCGCGGCCTTGTCGAGCCAGCGAACGGCCTCGGCGGGCTTGCCGGCGTTTTCTTCCAGCCGCGCCAGTTCGAGCATCGCGTCCAGATGGTTGGGCGCGACCTTGAGGATGCCGAGGTAACGCTGGCGCGCCTTGTCGATCTGACCGTCGGCCTCGTCCAGCCGGGCCAGGTTGAGATGCGCGGGATAGAGGCTGGGCGCCGCCTTGATCGCGGCCACGTAGGCCGCCCGCGCGCCGGCGCGATCGCCCGCGGCCAGCTTCGACACGCCCAGGAGATTGCGGGCCGAGACATTGGCGGGTTCCCGCTTGACGACGGCTTCCATGACGGCGACCGCCTGACGGGCCTCGCCGCGCTTCAGATGCGCCAGCGCCAGCGGCACGCCGGCCTGCGCCGTAGCCGGCGCTTTCCGGTAGGCGCGCGTCAGCGCCTCGAAACCGGCCTCTTTCTGGCCCGAACTCAAAAGGCTGACGCCCAGACCGGTCTCGATGTCGGGGCTGTCGCTCGTCTGGGCCGCTTCCTGGAACAGCAGGGCCGCCTTGCCGTGGTTGCCCTGCCCCATGTAGGCCGCGCCCAGCATCGACTTCACGCGCGCGTCGTTGGGGAAAGCCCGCAAGGCGGGCTGCAGCATGGCGATCGCGCGGTCGTACTGGCGCTCGGCCAGATAGATGCTGCCCATGAGCTTGCGCGCGCCGGCCTCGCTCGGGCGGCGTTCCAGATACGTGCGCAGGTAGGTCTTGGCGCGCTCGTACTCGCCCAGCGCATGGTGCGCCAGACCGCCCAGCAGTTGCAGTTGATCGCTGGCCGCCACGTATTCCGGCGACAGTTGGTCCAGGGTCTGCGTGGCTTCGCGCAGGGCGGCGCGCGCTTCGGCGGGTTTGCCCTGGCGCGCGAAATACTGGGCGCGCAGATACGCGCCGCGCGGGTCGGATGGCGCGTTCCTGGCGAGGAAATCGATGTCCGTCCAGGCATCGGCGTCGCGCCCGAGATCGAACTGGATCGCCGCGCGCGCCAGACGCGCCTCGATGTTGTAGGGCTGGGCTTCGATCGCCCGCCCATAGTCGCGCGCGGCCGTGGGCAGGTCCCCCTGGGCATGGGCGATCGACGCCAGCACGTTGAGCGCATCGCCGTCGTTCGGCAGCGATTGCAGCGCCCGCTGCACGGTTGCGCGCGCGTCCTGCGGACGTCCCGCGTTGAGATGAATCTGTGCCTGCAAGGCCAGCGCGCGCGCTTCGCCGCCCTTCACCTGCTCGGCGAGTTTCGCGCTCGTCATGGCGCCGTCGTACTGGCTGAGCGCGATCTGCGCACGGGCGCGCAGCAGCAGCATGTCCAGCCGCGCCTGCGGCGACAGGCCGTCGGCGCCGAATTTCTCGATCAGCGCGCGGTATTTGCCCTGATCGAGGTAAGCCCGCGCCTGATAGACGGCGATCTGCGCCCGGGCCGCGCCCAGTCGCTCGGCATCCGCCAGCACGCGTTCGGCCGCCGCCGGCTCGCCCTTGCGCAGATGCGCCTGCCCCAGCAGCACCAGGGCCGGCAGCATGCGCGCGTCCTCCTTCAGCGCGTTCTTGAGCTGGATGATGGCGCCGGCGTCGTCCCGGGCGTCGTAGCGCTTCAGCGCGTCTTCGTAGTAGCGCGAGGCGTTCTCGGCGGAATCGGCGTGCGCGAGCGGCGCGAGCAGCGCGCCGGCGAGCAGGGCCGCCAGCAGGCGGTTGTTGGGCATTTCGGCTCCAGAGAGGGTCGTTCGAGGATCGGAGGCAAGTATCGTACCCGGCCGAACGCCTGAATTGGCGGGCATCGCGCCGACGCATCCCGCCGCCGGCGTCGAGAATCCGACCCGGCCGACGGACGCTCGGCGGGCGCGCGGGGATTAATAAATATAATGCGGGTTTCCCCAATGAAATGAATCCCGACGCCATGTCCCGCGCCGCCACGCTCCGCTCGCTGCTCGCCCAACGCATACTCGTGCTGGACGGCGGCATGGGCACGATGATCCAGCGCTACAAGCTGACCGAAGCCGACTACCGCGGCGAACGCTTCGCCGATTTTCCGCACGACCTCAAGGGCAACAACGACCTGCTGTGCCTGACCCGGCCACAGCTCATCCGCGAGATCCACGAACAGTATCTCGCAGCCGGCGCGGACATCCTGGAAACCAACAGCTTCAACGCCACCGCGGTCTCCATGGCGGACTACCGCATGGAACACCTGGTGCCGGAGCTGAATTTCGCCGCCGCCCGGCTCGCACGCGAGGCCGCCGACGCGGCGACCGCGGCGAATCCGGACAAGCCGCGCTTCGTCGCCGGCGTGCTCGGCCCGACCTCGCGCACGGCGACGCTCTCGCCCGACGTGAACGACCCCGGCTTCCGCAACGTCAGCTTCGACCAGTTGCGTGCGGCCTACCTGGAAGCCATCGACGGGCTGGTCAAGGGCGGCGCCGACATCCTGATGGTCGAGACGATCTTCGACACGCTGAACGCCAAGGCGGCGCTCTTTGCCATCGAGGAATACTTCGAGCACGAGGGCCTGCGCCTGCCGGTGATGATCTCGGGCACGATCACCGACGCCTCGGGCCGCACGCTGTCGGGCCAGACGACGGAAGCGTTCTGGTACTCGGTGCGCCACGCCCGGCCGCTGTCGGTCGGCCTGAACTGCGCGCTCGGGCCGGACCTGCTGCGCCAGTACGTTGCCGCGCTGTCCACGCGCGCCGACTGCTTCGTCTCGGCCCACCCCAACGCCGGCCTGCCCAACGCCTTCGGCGAATACGATCTCGACGCGGACGCGATGGCCGTTCACATCGCCGAATGGGCGCGCGCCGGACTGCTCAACATCGTCGGCGGCTGCTGCGGCACCACGCCCGCGCACATCGCGGCCATCGCGAAGGCGGTCGACGGCGTCGCACCGCGCGTGCCGCCCACGATCGAACCCGCCATGCGGCTGTCGGGGCTGGAACCCTTCGTCGTCGGCAAGGGCAGCCTGTTCGTCAACGTCGGCGAACGGACCAACGTCACCGGCTCGCGCGCCTTCGCGAAAATGATCCTCGAAGGCCGCTACGACGACGCTTTATCCGTGGCGCGCCAGCAGGTCGAAAACGGCGCCCAGATCATCGACATCAACATGGACGAAGGCATGCTCGACGCCGAGGCGGCGATGGTGCGCTTCCTCCACCTGATCGCCTCCGAACCCGACATCGCGCGCGTGCCGATCATGCTCGACTCGTCGAAATGGAGCGTCATCGAGGCCGGCCTCCAATGCATCCAGGGCAAGGGCATCGTCAATTCGATCTCGATGAAGGAAGGCGAGGCCGAATTCCTCGAAAAAGCGCGCCTGTGCCGCCGCTACGGCGCGGCGGTGATCGTGATGGCCTTCGACGAGACCGGCCAGGCCGACACCTACGCGCGCAAGACCGAAATCTGCAGCCGCGCCTACAAGCTGCTCACCGAGCAGGCCGGCTTCCCGCCCGAGGACATCGTCTTCGACCCCAACATCTTCGCCGTCGCCACCGGCATCGAGGAGCACGCCAACTACGCGGTGGACTTCATCGAGGCCACGCGCTGGATTCGCCAAAACCTGCCGCATGCCCACGTGTCCGGCGGCGTATCGAACGTGAGCTTCTCCTTCCGCGGCAACGACGCGGTGCGCGAGGCCATCCACACCGCCTTCCTCTACCACGCGATCGAGGCCGGCATGGACATGGGCATCGTCAACGCGGGGCAACTGGGCGTCTACGCCAATCTCGACCCCGAGCTGAAGGAACGCGTCGAGGACGTGCTGCTCAACCGCCGCGCCGACGCGACCGAGCGGCTGGTGAGTTTCGCCGAGGGCGTGAAAGCCGGCGCGAAGGAAAAGGTCGAGGATCTCGCCTGGCGTTCGCTGCCGGTCAGCGAGCGGCTCAGCCACGCGCTGGTGCAAGGCATTACGCAATACATCGTCAAGGACACGGAGGAGGCGCGGCTGGCGTCGACCCGTCCGCTCGACGTGATCGAAGGCCCGCTCATGGCCGGCATGAACGTCGTCGGCGACCTCTTCGGCGCGGGCAAGATGTTCCTGCCGCAGGTGGTGAAGTCGGCGCGCGTGATGAAGCAGGCCGTCGCGCACCTCATCCCCTTCATCGAAGCGGACAAGGCCGCCGGCGGCGCACGGAGCGCGGGCAAGATCGTCATGGCCACGGTCAAGGGCGACGTTCACGACATCGGCAAGAACATCGTCGGCGTGGTGCTCGGCTGCAACGGCTACGAGATCGTCGACCTGGGCGTCATGGTACCGGCGCAGAAGATTCTCGACACCGCAAAGGAAGTCGGCGCCGACATCATCGGCCTGTCGGGCCTAATCACGCCCTCCCTGGAAGAAATGGCCTTCGTCGCCGCCGAAATGCAGCGCCAGGGCTACACGCTGCCGCTCCTGATCGGCGGCGCGACGACCTCGCTGGCGCACACCGCGGTGAAGATCGAGCCCCGCTACGCGCACCCCGTCGTCTATGTGAAGGACGCCTCGCGCGCGGTCGGGGTCTGCACCAAGCTGCTGTCGCAGGATCTGCGCGACGCCTTCGTCGCCGAAACCAAGGCCGACTACGCGGCCACCCGCGAACGCCACCAGCAGCGCAAATCGGACACGGTGCGCCTGCCTCTGGCCGCGGCGCGCGCCAACAAATTCCGCATCGACTGGGCGAACTACACGCCGCCCGCGCCGAAGCGGCTGGGCGTGCAGGTCCTGCAGGCCTACGATCTCGCCGCGCTGGCCGAGAACATCGACTGGACGCCCTTCTTCGCCGCCTGGGAACTGCACGGCAAGTTCCCGAAAATCCTCGACGACGACATCGTCGGCGTCGAGGCGAAAAAGCTCTACGCCGACGCCCAAGCGATGCTGAAACAGATGATCGCGGAAAACTGGGTCGAGGCGCGCGCCGTGTTCGGGCTCTTCCCCGCCAACAGCGTGAACGAGGACGACATCGCGATCTACGTCGACGAATCGCGCAAGAAGATGCTCATGGTCTGGCACAACCTGCGCCAGCAGATGCAGAAGCCCACCGGCCGCGCCAACCTGTGCCTCGCCGATTTCGTCGCGCCGCGCGAATCGGGCCTGCGCGACTACCTGGGCGGCTTCGTCGTCACCGCCGGCATCGGCGAGGACGCCCGCGCCAAGGCCTTCGAGGCCGCACACGACGACTATTCGGCCATTCTCTTCAAGGCCTTGTGCGACCGCCTGGCGGAAGCCTTCGCCGAACACCTGCACCAGCGCGTGCGCCGCGAATTCTGGGGCTACGCCGCCGACGAGACGCTGGCCAACGACGAGCTCATCGCCGAGAAATACCAGGGCATCCGCCCCGCGCCGGGCTACCCCGCCTGCCCCGAGCACAGCGAGAAGGCCGGCCTCTTCCACATGCTCGACGCCACCGCCCGCATCGGCGTCGAGCTGACCGAGAACTTCGCCATGTGGCCCGGCGCCGCGGTCTCGGGCTTCTACCTGTCGCATCCCGACAGCCAGTACTTCGCCGTCGCCAAGCTGGAAAAGGATCAGGTCGAAAGCTATGCCAAGCGCAAAGGCTGGGATCTGAAGACGGCGGAACGCTGGCTGGCGCCAAATCTGGGCTATCAACCGTAATGCCGTTTATCAAAAACTATCAATTTATGGAGAATTGATAGATATCGTTTCATCGATTACTATCAATTCAGCACATTTTGATAGTAATCGATGAAGATTCCTCGGACGCCACCCGATCTGCCAACGCTGATGCGCTCGGTAACGGCAGAGACGCTGCCGCTGATCGCCTCCCGAAAATTCGGCCCGCTGGCGCATGGCCACTATTTGCATTGGGACGAACTGCGTCACCGCGCGCCGCCACCCGGCCTTAACCACGAGGTCTGGTGGCTTGCCCTGCGCATGGCGCGCTCGGCCGCGGCGAACACCTTGCCGCTCCTCGACAAGACCGGTCAGCCGTTCAGCTATACATTGCCCGAGCCCCTATTGCGAAACCTGCACACGATCGACCGCGGTGCCGGGCTTGCGCCCGGCCAGGACACGCCGCCCGCGCTGCGTACGGAGCAAGGCCGTTATCTGATGAGCAGTCTGATCGACGAAGCGATCACCTCAAGCCAGCTCGAGGGCGCTTCGACCACCCGCCGGGTTGCCGAGACCATGCTGCGAGAGGGTAGAAAGCCCGCAACGCTGAGCGAACGCATGATCTTCAATAACTTCGAGGCGATGCGGCGCATACGCGATCTCTGCGGCGAGACGCTCACACCGGAACGCGTCATCGCCCTGCAATCCGTGCTGACCGACGGCACACTGGAGAATCCGGAAGACTGCGGCGCCTTGCGTCGCACGGACGACATCGAAGTCGTAGCGCCGAATGACGAACGGTGCGTGCTGCACCGCCCGCCGCGCGCCAGTGAATTGCCGATGCGCCTGCAGGCATTGTGCGACTTTGCCAACACCTCGCAGGCCGAAGGCTATTTCATCCACCCGGTCGTTCGGGCCATCCTGCTGCATTTCATGATCGGCTACGACCATCCCTTTGCCGACGGAAATGGTCGCACCGGGCGCGCGCTCTTCTACTGGTACATGGTCAGGCAGGGCTACTGGCTCGCCGAATACCTGTCTATTTCCAGGCTCCTGAGAAAAGCGCCGGCGCAATATGCTTACGCCTATCTGTATACGGAAACCGACGGTGGCGACGCCACCTACTTTCTGCTGCACCAGACCGGCATCCTGGTCCGCAGCCTGGACGCGCTTGCGCGCTATCTCGCGCTCAAGCAACGCGAGCAGGCCGACGTGCAGGCGCAGCTCCGCAAACTGCACCTCGACGACAAGACGCTCAACCACCGTCAGGTCGCCTTGCTCGTGCATGCACTGAAACGCCCGGACGAATACTTCACGATCGAAAGCCACCAGCGTTCACATCAGGTCGCCTACGCCACCGCGCGTGCCGATTTATTGGCACTGGTCGCACGGGGGCTGCTGATGGAAACGCTGCTGACGGGTCGCAAACGGGCCTATTACCCCACGCCAGGTCTGCCGGCACGTTTGCGCAAGACCACACCGCCATGACGTCCGCATGCCATTGCGCCCCAAAATAGCCTGGCCCGATCAGCCGCGCCGTTTCAGCCAGTAAAACCACCCAGCGAGACCGCCCAGCGCGGCGCCCGCCGGGCCGGTGATGAAGATGCCGAGCAGCGGCCCCTGATTCGCTTCGGGCGCGAAGAGCATCGGCCCGAAAAAGCCCGCGACGAACCCCAAGCCGCCCAGCGCGACCGCGCCAACGCCGACGAACACGGACAGGCCGGCTTGCGAGACGTCTTCCAGTTGCAGCCACACCCGGCGCGCCGCCCAGATGGCGAAGCCGAGCGCCGCCAGCGGCTGCAACCAGACGAGCGCGTCGGGGAGCAGCATCAGCGTCAAAAAATAGGCGAGCAGCCACGCGCCGAAGAACGCGGCGACGGACAGGCTCAGCCGGACGGGCGGCGACACGTTCGGCTTCACCAGCCCCGTTCGAGCAGCTTTTCCAGCCAGAACAGCCCGATCACCGTCTTGGTCTCGCAGATGCGGCCGTCGCGCACCCACTGCATCGCCTCGGCGAACGGCAGGCGGAAGACTTCGAGGAATTCGTCGCGGTCGCGGCCGTGTTCGCCCGCCGCGAGGCCGCGTGCGAGCCAGAACGCCAGCCGTTCGTTCGAATAGCCGATGCACGGGTAGAGGGTCGTGAGTTCGCGCCATTCGCTTGCGGTGTAACCCGTCTCCTCTTCCAGTTCGCGCTGCGCGCAGACGAGGTCGGCTTCGCCGGGGTCGATCTTGCCGGCCGGGAATTCGATGAAATCGCGGCGCAGCGGATAACGGTGCTGCCGCTCCAGCAGCACGTCGCCATCGTCGAACACCGGGACGACGACGACCGCGCCGGGATGGATCAGGTATTCGCGCGTCGATTCGCCGCCGTCCGGCAGCCGCACGCGGTCGCGCTTGACGTGCATGAGCCGCCCCTGAAAGACGGTTTCGGAATCGAGGGGATGTTCGGTCAGATCGGGCGTGGGATCGGTTTTCATGCGTACGATGATAGCCGGCGCGGGCGGCCGAACGGGCAAAAAAAGGCCGGGTTTTTGCAAACCCGGCCAAGTGACGAGGAGGCAAGTCCCTCGTTGCGGAGACCTTCCTGCTCGCAGAGCAGGCTGAGGCCATCGACATGCTACGAAGGCGCCGCAATCTTCGATATATAACTTTAGTTGTAGATGGGGGTTATCCTATTGATATAAAAACGAATTTAGTTTGCATTTTTTGCACCGACCCAGCTTTTCCGGGATTTTCCGCCTGGAAATCGCGCACCGACCGGCGTCGGATGCGCGCTTCGAGCCCGGCCGATCTCCCGTTTCGTCAAACGTTTCAGCGCCGCACGCGCCCGACCACCAACCCGGCATGGGCCGCCATGCCGAACAGGCCGCACGCGGCGACGACGCCGGCCATCGGGATCGCGCTCACGGCGTGCAGCGCGCCGACCGCGAGCGCGGCGCACGCGGCGAGCGCGAACTGCACGCTGCCGAGCAGCGCCGACGCGGTGCCGGCGTTCGTGCTGAACGGCGCCATCGCCAGCGCCGTCGCGTTCGGCATCACGAAACCGCCGCAGGTGATGTAGACGAACAGGGGCAGCATGATGCCCGGCAGCCCGCCCGCCCCGCTTGTCGCCACCGCCAGCAGCGTCAACCCCGCGGCCGCCTGAACCCGGCCGGCGATGCGCAGCACGCGATCCGCGCCGAGGCGGCGATGCAGCAGACGGCCGTTGACCTGCGAGGCGAGAATCAGGCCGAGCGCGTTGCTGCCGAACAGCCAGCCGTAATGCTCCGGCGGCACGCCGTGCAATTCGATGAAGACGAAGGGTGAACCCACGATGTAAGCGAACATGCCGGCGGCGCTGAAGGCGCCGGTCAGCACGTAGCCCAGGTAACGCCGGTGCCCAAGCAGCGTCCGATAATCGCGCAGGATCCGCCCCGGTTCGAGCGGATGCGGCGATGCCTCGCGGTGCGTCTCCGGCAGCCGCCGCGCCGCCAGCAGGCAGGCCCCGCCGAACAGCGCCAGCGTCCAGAAGATGGCCCGCCAGCCGAAGCCGACCAGCAGGTAGCCGCCCACCAGCGGCGCCAGGATCGGCGCGATGCCCATGACCAGCATCAGCGTGGAAAACACGCGCACGGTGTCGGCCGGCTCGAACAGATCGCGCACCATCGCGCGGCCCACGACCGCGCCGGCGCAGGCGCCGATCGCCTGGACGAAGCGCGCCGCGGCGAGCGCCTGGATCGACCCGGCCAGGGCGCAGGCGACGGAGGCGAGGATGAACAGCGCCAGCCCCGCATACAGCGGCCGCTTGCGGCCGAAACGGTCGGCCAGCGGGCCGAACACCGCCTGTCCCAGCGCAAACCCGACGAAAAAGGTCGCCAGCGTGAACTGCCCCTGGGCCGTATTGCCGTGCAAGGCCCGCTCGATCGCCGGCAGCGCCGGCAGATACATGTCGATCGCCAGGGGCGCGAACGCGGTCAGCGCGCCGAGGATGACGACGAATTCGAGGTAGTGCCGTTTCGAGTGCATGGGCTTGGAACAGATCGTCGCGCCGCCGGACGGCGACGCGTCAACGTCGAGCGTACCCGCAAAGCGGGGCGGATAGCCGCGCCGCCGGGAAATTCCCGTCAGCGCCGCATGCGGTCGCGCAGCGCGGAATACTGCCGGCGGCTGACGGCAAGCCGCTCGTCCAGCCCTTCGAGCCTGAGGAAATGGCCTTCCTCGTCGCCCGGCAGCTTGCCGATTTCGCGAATCCGCGTGCCGGCGACCAGGCAGTTGCGATGGATGCGCACGAAGGCGTCGCCGAATTCCGCTTCGAGCCGGGTCAGCGATTCCTCCAGCAGGAATTCGCGCGCGGCCGTCCGCACGGTCACGTACTTGAGCTCGGCCTTGAGATAGAGGATGTCGTCGACCGGGATCAGGACGATGCGCCCCTTTTCGTTGACCGACAGATGGGTGCGCGCCTTCGGGTAGGCTTCGCGCAGGTGTTCGAGCGCCGCCGTATTGAGGCGGTGCGCGCGCGCCAGCGCCTGCACCAGGCGGTCGGCCCGCACCGGCTTCAGCAGATAGTCGACCGCGTTGAGCTCGAAGGCCTGGCAGGCGTAGGCGTCGTAAGCCGTGCTGAAGATGATGGCCGGCGGCGCGGACAGGCGATTGAGGTGGGCGGCGCATTCGAGGCCGTCCATGCCCGGCATGCGGATGTCGAGCAGCACGGCGTCGACCGGCCGGCGCTGCGCCTGTTCAATGGCGTCGCGCCCGTTGTCGGCCTCGCCGACGACGTCGACCGGCAGATCGGCCGCGCAGTCGGTCAGCACGTCGCGCAGGCGATGGCGCGCGGGCGCCTCGTCATCGACGATGAGGACGCGCAGGGGCGGGCTGGGTGCGTTCACGGGTGTAGGGCATCACGATATTCACCTGATAAACGGCGCCCAGGGGCTCGGACTTGAGTTGCGCGTCGAGGTCGAAATGCAGCAGCAGCCGTTCGCGGATGTTGGCCAGCGCAATGCGGTTGCCCTTGTGGTGGTTGGCCTCGGCCGCGACCGGATTGCGCACGACGATGTGGACCTTGTCGCCGCTGCGGTAGAGGTTGAGGCTGATCTCGCCGCCCTCGGGCTGCGGCTCGATGCCGTGATAGACCGCGTTTTCCACCAGCGGCTGGATCACCAGCGGCGGAATCAGCGCGTCGGCAGGCATCTTGTGGTCGTGCCAGACCACCCGCAGGCGGTCGCCCAGGCGCAGTTGTTCCAGCTCCAGATAGGCGCGGGTCAGCGCCACCTCGTCTTCCAGCGGCACGAGCTGGTTGGCCTGGCTCATCAGCGCGCGGAACAGATCCGCCATGTTTTCCAGCGCGCGTTCGGCGCGGCGCGGGTCGCTTCGCACCAGCGACAGCACGGCGTTGAGGCTGTTGAAGAGGAAATGCGGGCGGATGCGCGCCTGCAAGGCCTGCAGGCGCGCCTCGGTGATGGCCGGCGACAGCGCCCGCGCGCGCAGATTGAAATAGGCCAGCAGGCCGCCGCCCAGCGTCAGGGCGAACCCGGCCACGACCAGCGGCGGGTAGGCGTGCAAGCCGTCCGTCAAGGGCGCCAGCCAGGCCGCGACGCCGACCGGCACCGCCACGCCGATGGCCAGCGTCGCCGCCACGCCTTGCCTGTAAGGCAGGCCGCGCAAGCCGCGCGAGGCGAAGCACAGGGCCAGCAGGCACAGCAGCAGCGCCGGCTGCGCCAGCGCCGACAGGTTGATGAATTCAGCCCAGAACGCCTCGGCATCCGCCGCGCGTGCGATCACGCCGGCGATCAGGGCGGCCTCCGCCGTCAGCGCGATGCGCAGGGCGACGCCCAGGTGGCAGAAGTTCGGCAATTCGACCGGCCGGTTGTTATGATGCCTTCTTTTCATCCCCGTTTCGCCCCATGAGCACGTCATCGACGCCGCCGGACGGCGCCTGGTCCGGCCGCTTCTCCGAGCCGGTTTCCGAGATCGTCAAACGCTACACCGCGTCGATTCCCTTCGATTATCGGCTGGCCGCGTTCGACATTCAGGGCTCGCTCGCCCACGCCGCCATGTTGCACCACGTCGGCGTGCTCAGCCAGGCCGATCTCGACGCGATCCGCCGCGGCATGGCCGAGCTGCTGGAAGACATCCGCGCCGGCCGTTTCGCATGGTCGCTGGACAAGGAAGACGTCCACCTCAACATCGAGGCCGCGCTGACCGCCAAGATCGGCGACGCCGGCAAGCGCCTGCACACCGGCCGCTCGCGCAACGACCAGGTGGCGACCGACATCCGCCTGTATCTGCGCGACGCCATCGACCGCATCGCGGCCGGTCTCAAAGCCTGCCAGACCGCGCTGGTCGACCTCGCCGAACAGCACGCCGCCACCGTGATGCCCGGCTTCACCCATCTTCAAGTGGCGCAGCCCGTCACCTTCGGCCACCACCTGCTCGCCTATTTCGAGATGCTGGCGCGCGACGCCGAGCGGATGGCCGACTGCCGCCGCCGCGTCAATCGTCTGCCTTTGGGCGCCGCCGCGCTGGCCGGCACCAGCTACCCCATCGACCGCGCCTTCGTCGCCGAGCAACTGGGCTTCGAAGCGATCTGCGAGAACTCGCTCGACGCGGTGTCGGATCGCGACTTCGCCATCGAATTCGCCGCCGCCGCCGCGCTGGTGATGACGCACCTGTCGCGCCTGTCGGAAGAGCTGATCCTGTGGATGAGCCCGCGCTTCGGTTTCGTCGATCTGGCCGACCGCTTCTGCACCGGCTCGTCGATCATGCCGCAGAAGAAGAATCCGGACGTGCCCGAACTGGTGCGCGGCAAGACCGGCCGCGTCAACGGCCACCTCGTCGGCCTGCTGACCCTGATGAAAGGCCAGCCGCTGGCCTACAACAAGGATAATCAGGAGGACAAGGAACCGCTGTTCGATACCGTCGACACGCTGGTCGACACGCTCACGATCTACGCCGACCTGCTGCGCGGCGTGACCGTGAAGCCCGAAGCCATGCGCGCCGCCGTGCTGCAGGGTTTCGCCACCGCCACCGATCTGGCCGACTATCTGGTGAAGAAGGGCGTGCCCTTCCGCGATGCCCACGAAGTCGTCGCCCGCGCCGTGCGCGCCGCCGAAGCCTCGGGCCGCGATCTCGCCGACCTGCCGCTCGCCGAACTGCGGACCTTCAACCCGGCGATCGGCGAGGACGTCTACGCCGTGCTCACGCCGGAAGGCTCGCTCGCCGCCCGCGACCACTTCGGCGGCACCGCGCCGAACCAGGTGCGCGCCGCCGTCGCGCGGGCACGCACGCGCATATAAATAGTCACCCCGGCGGGGCCGATCAGCCCCCGGCCGGCGGCGCCGACACCGGCGGCGCATGCTCGCGGCAGATCCGCCGCGTCTCCGGGCTCGACAGTTTTTCCTGCATCAGCCCGCAGAAGTAGCTGCGCGGCCCCAGCCGCTGGAGATGGCGGCAGGTCGCGCACACCCCGAAGCTGCGCTTGCCGCTCTGCACCTGCACCTGCGCCAGCACCTGACGCAGCACCACGATGGCCGAAGTCACCCGCGCCTGGCTCGCGGTCTGCACGATGTCGCGCCAGGCGCTGCCGGCGGACAGGGTTTTCAGGAGCGTCGTGCCGCCTTCGGTCAGGATCAGCCGCACCACCCGCCCGTCGCGCGGATCGGCGTAGCGCGAGATCAGCCGTCGCCGCGCCAGCACCAGCAGCGTCTGCGACACCGTGCCCTTGGTCAGGCCGAGGTATTCGGTCAGCGCCTGCGGGGTGTTGGAAAAGCGGTTGGCCTGGTTGAGGTAGAACAGCACCTGCAGATGCACCGGCTGCAGGCCCTGGGCGGCGCCGGCCTGGCGCAGGTCGGCGCGGGTGAGCAGCGAGAGGCGCTCGACCAGATCGAAGAGGGTGAGCGCCTGACTTTTCAAGCGCGGGTCAGAATTCGACCGCGCCGCCGCCCTGGGCGGCGATCAGCGCGGCGAGCCGGTCGAACAGCGGCGTGCCGTCCCGCGTATCGACCCAGTCGCCGGCCTGCGGCTTGAAGTGGAAACCGCCGGAACGCGCCGCGACCCAGATTTCGCGGGCGACGCCGTGGCGGTTGACGATGATCTTGCCGCCGTCGTCGAACGCGATCTCGACGATGCCGTCGGCCGGCGTCTCGAAATCCAGGTCGGCGTCTTCCAGCGCGGCCTCGATGCGCGCCAGCGTCTCGGCGCAGGCCTGGTTGAATTCGGCTTCGGTCAATCCATTGGGGTTCATCGTGCGTGCTACCATTTCGCGCATGAAATCGCGCGCCATATATATAGTGTCGTTGCTGCTCGTCGGCTTGGGGCTCGCGGGCTGCGGCTCCAAGGGCGACCTGTATCTTCCCGAAAATCCCCCCGCCTCGCAACGGATCGCCAATTGAATACCCTGCACCCCATCGACGGCGCCCTCCATGTCGAGGGTGTGTCGCTGGAAACGCTCGCCGCGCGTTTCGGCACGCCGCTCTACGTCTATTCGCGCGCCGCGCTCGACGCCGCCTGGCAGGCCTACGCGGAAGCCTTCGCCGGCACGCCGCACCTGGTCTGCTACGCGGTCAAGGCCAATTCCAGCCTGGCGCTGCTCAACCTGTTCGCCCGGCTCGGCGCCGGCTTCGACATCGTCTCGGGCGGCGAACTGGCCCGCGTGCTGGCCGCGGGCGGCGATCCGGGCAAGGTCGTATTCTCCGGCGTCGGCAAGACGGCGGACGAAATGCGCGCCGCGCTCGACGCCGGCATCCTCTGCTTCAACGTCGAGTCCGAGAGCGAGCTGCACCGGCTCGATCAGGTCGCCGGCGAAGCGGGCAAGCGCGCGCCCGTCTCGTTCCGCGTCAACCCGGACGTCGACCCCAAGACCCACCCCTACATCTCCACCGGGCTCAAGGAAAACAAATTCGGTGTCGCTATTGCCGATGCGCCGCGCCTGTACCGGCTCGCCGCCGGCCTGCCCCACCTGGAGATCGTCGGCGTCGACTGCCACATCGGCTCGCAGCTCACCGACCTCTCGCCGCTCGCCGACGCCGCCGATCGCGTGCTGGCGCTGGTCGACAGTCTCGCGGCCGAAGGCATCGCCCTGCGCCACATCGACCTGGGCGGCGGCGTCGGCATCCGTTATCGCGACGAAACGCCGCCCGACCTGGCCGCCTACGGCCGTGTGCTGGCGCGGAAATTCGCCAGCCGCCGCGAGAAACTGCTGCTGGAACCCGGCCGCTCGCTGGTCGGAAACGCAGGCCTGCTGCTGACGCGCGTCGAATACCTGAAGCCCGGCGAGGGCAAGAACTTCGCCATCGTCGACGCCGCGATGAACGACCTCATGCGCCCCGCGCTCTACGAAGCCTGGCACGACATCGTCGCCGTCCGCCCGCGCGGAACGCCCGCACACCGCTACGACATCGTCGGCCCCGTCTGCGAAACCGGCGATTTTCTTGGCGCGGAGCGGGATCTGGCGATCGGCGAAGGCGATCTTCTGGCGCTGCTTTCGGCCGGCGCCTACGGCATGAGCATGGCTTCGAACTACAATTCCCGCCCCCGAGCGGCCGAAGTGCTTGTCGACAAAAACGAAATTCATCTCATCCGGGAACGCGAAACGCTATCTGGCCTGATGGCCGGAGAACGGCTTCCTTACTAGCGTTCAAGGAATCCTGCGCCCGCCTCGCCAAGGTGGTTTTTCGTATCGAATCGATACATTTTGTTGGTCTGCGACAGCCTCGCGCGGATTATACGCGTGCGCGCGTGATCATTTATTGAACCCCCAAAAAAAGCAACTAGAATGAGGCTCACCAAGCGGAGCCTCGGTATCGCCCGTTTTTAGCGGGTTTCGGGCAAGCGGGTCGCCTGTCGATACCACGCTTTGGAAGTGCAAATTCGGACTGCACGTGGCTTCAAGCTGTAGTGATGAGTGAATGTGTTCAACTTTCCAAAGGAGTGTTAGATGGCAACAGTGAAGAAAACCGCCGCCAAACCGGCGGCCAAGAAACCCGCGGTGAAGAAAGCCGCTCCGGCCAAAAAGGCAACCGCGGCCAAGAAGCCCGTAGCCAAGAAAGCCGCTCCGGCCAAAAAGGCGACCGCGGCCAAGAAGCCCGTAGCCAAGAAAGCCGCTCCGGCCAAAAAGGCAACCGT
>Ga0228535_1000974_pt1 | contig 58159 bp, 57 predicted proteins | sample SJ1metagenome_FD_168457 | JGI IMG/M metagenome (GOLD analysis project Ga0228535, IMG submission 168457) | Enriched culture of PCE-dechlorinating microbial communities from Ithaca, New York, USA - SJ1 | ecosystem: Engineered > Modeled > Simulated communities (microbial... > Unclassified | place...
AAAGGGAAGCGACTGCGCTGTGGTTGGGACAATAACTACCTATTTAACATCTTGAGCCAGGCTTAAGAGTTCCTAAAGTAGGGATAACCCTGCCAACCAAGGGATTATTGTGTCTGCAGTAGACGCAATTCAAGTTGAATTCATCAGAATTCGATTGGATCGTGATAGAAGACAGCAATGATGGATACTTACCTAAGATGATTACGCTTTGATTGGTTATGCACGAAATAAGATGCGATTGCCCTGGAATAAGGGGTTAGTCATGATAAGATTATGGCAAAGTAGTTTTCATTCGAACATTCAAATTGGAGGAATTCACACATGCACAGAAAGTCTCGTCTCACCTTAGTAATGATGGCTGTCCTGCTGATGGTTGGCATGGTGGGCATCCAGCCCGTCAAACCCGCCCAGGCGGCTCTCCCAACAGATTTGTTCATTTCGGAATACATTGAAGGCAACAGCAACAACAAGGCCATCGAAATCTACAATGGCACCGGCATATCGGTCGACCTGTCGGATTATCGCCTGGAGCTGTATTCCAATGGTGCAAGTGTACCAAGTGCGACCATTGTTCTCTCCGGAACCCTGGCGACAGGCGATGTATTTGTCGCTGCCCACCCTTCCGCTGCCTCAGTATTTCTTGATCAGGCAGACCTGACCAGTAGCGCTGTTATAAACTTTAACGGTGATGATGCCTTTGCCCTTCGTAAAATTTCAACTAATTCATTCGCGGACGTAATCGGACAAATTGGTATTGACCCGGGGGATTATTGGGGCAGTAATCCAGTGCAAACGAAGGATCGTACGCTGGTTCGCAAAGTGGATATTTGCTCTGGTGACACCGATGGTAGTAATGCGTTCGTCCCCAGCACCGAATGGGATGCTTTTGCAACTGATACCTACGCTTACCTTGGCTCACACACATCAAGTTGCGCGCCGGAAATCTTCCCTGAGCGTTTTATCATTTCGGAGTACCTTGAGGGGTCCAGCAACAATAAGGCCATTGAACTTTACAACGGCACTGGCGCAGACATCAATCTCCAAAACTACAAAATCGTTCTATTTTCAAATGGTTCGACCACTCCCGGAAATACTCTCACCTGGGCAGATGAATTAATTCTTGCCAATGGTGACACATATGTCATCGCTAATGAGAGTGCAATTCCAGCCATTTTGGCGTTAGCGGATATTACCTCTAATATTACCTTCTATAACGGCGATGATGCCTTGGTCCTCTTTGAAATTACAACCGAGGGCGACGTGGTGCAGGATTCGTTCGGACAACGCGGTGTCGACCCTGGCTCTGGCTGGGGAAGCGGCGATACATTCACAGCTGAACACACACTGGTCCGGAAAGCTACAGTCTGCCAGGGCGATATCTTACCCGACGATGCCTTTGAACCTTCATTAGAATACAATGGTTTTCCACAAGACAATTATGCTAATCTCGGCAGCCATACTATGGCCTGCAGCGGTGAGGATCTCGCTCCCACAGTTGCTAGCACCGTCCCAGCCGATGGCGGAATGGCACAAAAGACGGATGACATTGTCATCACTTTCAGCGAACCCGTAACAGTTGTGGATCCCTGGTTCAGCATCTCCTGCACCACCTCCGGCGCGCACACTGCCGTAGTTACGGATGCGGACCCAGTCTTCACACTCAATCCGGACGATGTCTTTACCGTCGGTGAGACCTGCACAGTCACGATCGACCACACCAAGGTCAACGATGATGACCTCGACGATGCCATAGCCGATTATATGCTCGCGGATTATGTCTTCAGCTTCACCATCGCTCCGGGCTGCGGCGACCCCTTCACGCCCATTTACGATATCCAGGGTACCGGCGAAACCTCCCCGTTAGCGGGAACAGCCCTTGCCACCGAAGGTGTGGTGGTGGGCGACTTCCAGGTGGGCGGGAAGAATGGCTACTACATCCAGGACATCGCTGGTGATGGTAACCCCGCCACTTCGGATGGTATTTTCGTTTACAACACCACTACTGCAGTGAACGTAGGTGACCATGTCCGTGTTCGAGGTACGGCAGTAGAGTACTATGGCATTACCGAAATTTCCCCGGTAACCCAGGTGTGGATCTGCTCTACCGGCAACACTATTATCCCAACCCCGGTAACTCTTCCGGTGACCGCCGTCAGTGATTTTGAGAAGTATGAGAGCATGCTGGTCACTTTCCCGCAGAGTCTGATCATCTCGGAATATTTCAACTTTGACCGCTACGGTGAGATCGTGCTCACCTCCGCCCGGCACATGACCCCGACAGCGTTTGTTGAACCTGGCACGCCTGCCCAGGCAGAAGCCGTGGCTTACCTGCTGGACCGCATTACCCTGGACGATGGACGCACCAGTCAGAACCCTGACCCCGCCATCCACCCCAACGGTGAAATCTTTACCATGGACAACCTGTTCCGCGGTGGCGGCACAGTGACCAACGTCACGGGCATCCTGGACTTTTATCAGGGTCTCTACCGCGTGCAGCCCACCATTGGCGCGGTTTATGAGGACATTAACCCACGCACAGAAGCACCTGATATTATAGAGGCTGACCTGAAGGTGACGAGTTTCAATGTATTGAACTACTTTGTTACCCTGGATGATGGCACCAACGACATTTGCGGTCCAAGCGGCACTATGGAATGCCGCGGCGCGGATGATGCTGAGGAGTTTGATCGCCAGAAAGCAAAGATCCTGGCAGCGCTGGACGCCATTGATGCGGATATCTTTGGCCTGATGGAGATTGAGAACGATTCTTCCATTAGCAACAACGATGCCGTGGCGGACCTGGTCGAAGGCTTGAACGCAATCAAGGGCGAAGGCACTTACGCCTACATCGTTACCGGCGCGATTGGCACGGACGCCATCAAGCAGGCGATCCTCTATAAACCCGCTTCGGTAACCCCGGTGGGAGATTACCAGGTTCTGGATTCAAGCGTGGACTCGCGCTTTATCGACACCCTCAACCGCCCCGTTTTAGCGCAGGTCTTTGTGGACAATGAGGGTGGCGTTCCCTTTGTAGTAGCTGTCAACCACCTTAAGTCCAAGGGTTCGGCTTGTGTTGGCGACCCGGATCTGGGTGATGGGCAGGGCAACTGCAACCTGACCCGCAAGGCAGCCGCTGAAGCCCTGGTAGACTGGCTGGCTGATTCAGAAAAATTCGCGGGTGTCGAAAAAGTGCTGATCATTGGCGACCTGAATTCTTATGACAAAGAAGATCCTATCGACATGATTAAACTCGGCGCGGATGACACCGCCGACACCGCCGATGACTACCTGGATATGATCTTTGAGAAACGCGGTGAAAACGCCTACGGCTATGTGTACGATGGGCAGACCGGTTACCTCGATCACGCCCTCGCGAACCATGCGATGGCAGACAGCATCGTGGACGTCAACTTCTGGCACATCAATGCAGATGAACCCGACCTGATCGACTACGACACATCTTTCAAAGCTCCCGCGCAGGATACGCTCTACGCACCCGACGCCTACCGCTCCTCCGACCACGATCCAGTGATTGTAACTCTGAATGTACTCACTCTCGAAGAGCAGATCACCTCGGCAGTGGACTACGTATATGATCCTGTTTACCCCTATGTTGGTCTGATCAATTTTGACGATCCGAACAATATCTTCACCGGCAACTACACTGATGCTCAATTCCTGGCCGGCGGTGCTATGAACGACCTTGCCCGCTACCTTGGCGCACTTTACCGGCAGGAGGACTCGAGCATCGATACGATTGTTTTCAACAATGTTACCTACACCTGGAACCCACTCGGCGAACTCAAAGGTAGCAATTGGGAAGACTCATCGGGCAATACTCTGGTCAGCGCGATGGTGGACTACTTCTTCAGCACCGCCTATGACCCGGCGGTCGGTTTACAAATCACGGTAAGTGATGAGGTTGCGACGAGTACTGTCACTTTCATGTTGATTAATGAATATGCGGCTCTTACCTGGTTGCAAATGAATACGGTATTAAGTTCGGTCAGCGGCACGATCGCAGACCTAAAAGCAACCTTCCCGTCGACCATTCCTGCAAATATTGTTGATCTGCCTTATGTGATCGACTCCCGAATGACTCTGGCTGCTCAATTACCTGCTGGTTCAACTGTCACTGTATTTAGAGATGGTGTCCAGATATTGACTGACATCACCCTGAGTGGTACCGGACCCTTCTGGTTCACCGAACTATTTGACCCTGATGCTCCGAGAGCAGACTTTGACGCCAACTACGGCGGCGCGGTAGAAAACTACAGCATCGTGGTGACCGGACCTGGCGGGAACGTGTTGGACTTTGATACGACCGTCTTGATTGAATCGGTTATTTCGAAAGATGGCTACACAACTGAAACAGTGCTGGACGATATCACGCTGGATGTGAACATCCCGGCAGATGAAGAGGCAGCATTAACATGGCTGCAGGAAAACACCGTGCTGAGCTCTGAAAGCGGCACAATTGCAGATTTGACAGCGACCTTCCCGTTGAGCATACCTCCGGTGATTGTGGCTGAAGACTACGTGATCGACTCCCGTATGACCTTAGCGGAAGCTTTACCTACCGGGTCGACCGTGACCATTTACCGTGAAGGTGTAGCCGTTTTGACCGATATCACCCTGACAGGCGTTGGTCCATTCTGGTTCACCGAACTATTTACACCGGATCCTGCCCCGAGAGCCCCATTCGACGCCAATTACGGTGGCGCAGTTGAGAACTACGTCATCGTGGTCACTGGACCTGGCAACAACCCGCTGGACTTTGACACGACTGTTTACATTGAATCAGTTATCTCCAAGGACGGCTACCTGACAGAAACCGTACTGGATGACATTACGCTGGGTGTACACATTGATGATGCTGTTGCCCCGACGATTACCTCTGGTGTGGCTAAATCTGCCTCACACGGCGATGTACAGCTAGTGGATGGTTCGTTCACAGTTAATCAGGGTTACGTGGTAGATACGATTGAAATCACCATGACAGAGCCTGTGCTGGTTGAGCTTGGCACGATTGTTACCATGGAAGGCTACGGCCCCTACGGTACCATCACAGCCAATGTTGACGGCGTGATCACCATTACACCTTATCCGGGCAATGTAATAGCAGCCTTGATTGGCGAATTCACGTTCATAGTGCCTGATGGGTCTGTAACTGACCTGGCAGGCAATGCCTTCACCGGCAGCATTATCTTGGAAGTCTTGAACGTGGCTCCGGTTGCGGTTGGGGACACTTACGCTACCAACGAGGATGTTGTGCTAACTGTTGCGGCTCCTGGTGTGCTCATCAATGACACCGACTTTGACCCGACGATTTTGACCGCGATCAAGGTCTCTGACCCCGCCAACGGCACCTTGGTGCTGAACGCGGACGGATCCTTCACCTATACCCCCGATGCTGATTTCAACGGCACGGATACATTCACCTACAAGGCTAACGATGGCTATGACGACTCCAATGTTGCCACCGTTACCATCACTGTGACTGAGATAAAAGATCAGGTTCAGGCGGTTGATGACTTCTACACGACGGATGAAGATACGACACTGACTGTGGAAGCCCCTGGGGTGCTGGCAAATGATATCGATGTCGACGACAACCTCCAGACAGCCAGCCTCGTGACCGACGTGCAACACGGCAGCCTGTCACTCCTGGGCGACGGTTCCTTCATTTACATTCCGGATCCTGACTTCCACGGCACTGATACCTTTGTCTACAAGCTGATAACCTATCCGGCTCCTCAGAGCCTGTGGACTGACGAAGCCACTGTCACGATTACGGTCAATTCGGTTGACGATGCACCTGTTTTGAGCTTGATCGAAGACGCGACCATCCCCGAGCTGGTGGAATTCAGCCTCACCGCCAGCGCGACCGACGTGGATCTGCCTGCCCAGGTGCTGACCTTCAGTTTGGTTGGCGCTCCTGATGGTGCAGCAATTGACTCAACTACCGGTGTCTTCACCTGGACACCCAGCGAAGAGCAGGGTCCTGGTGTTTACACCTTTAGTGTAAAAGTCTGTGACGACACAGATCCGACTCCCCTCTGCGACGAGCAGGAAGTTACCCTGACTGTTACTGAGGTCAACACGGCTCCGGTCGCGCAAGACCTGACCGCTACCACACCGGAAGAAACCTCAGTGAATGTCACCCTGATGGCAACGGATGTTGAAAACAACAGCCTGACTTATGCCATCGTTGATCAGCCTGCTCACGGTACGGTGACCCTGGTTGGCGACGTTGCCACCTACACTCCCGAGTTGGACTTCAACGGTGAAGACAGCTTTACCTACAAAGCCAATGACGGTTTGGTCGACAGCAATGTCGCCACCGTCACCATCACTGTGACGTCAGTCAACGACGCACCAGTGGCAGTTGATGACGAATACACGGTTGCCGAGAAAGAGACCCTGACCATCGATGCGCCTGGTGTGCTGGGTAATGACAGCGATGTGGATGGAGATGCCCTAAGCGCGATCCTGGTTGACACCGTTTCGAACGGTACCCTGACCCCGAACGCGAACGGATCCTTCACCTACATCCCGGATGAGTATTTCAATGGTATGGACAGCTTCACCTACAAGGCTTCTGATGGAGAGCTGGAAAGTGAACTGGCTGTTGTGACCATCACAGTCATCCCAGTGAATGACTGGCCGATTGCTAATGATGACTTCTACGAGGTTGTGACCGGTACTGATCTGGTCAAGGACGCGGCTGAGGGCATCCTGGCGAATGACATACTACTTGACCCCGATGAGGAAGTTTCAATCCAGATTCTGGACGAACCCCAACACGGCACGTTGAGCATGAATGACGACGGCTCCTTCACTTACACGCCCAACCCCGGCTACATGGGAACGGACACCTTCCGCTACCTGGTGCTTTCGGTGCGGACGATCAATGCTGAGTGGAGTGATGATGCCACAGTAACCATCACAGTTAAACCTTTGATGCGTTTGTTCCTGCCTCTTATTTTGCGGTAGGACCTTCAACCCAATCCGCAGATCAATTTGAACTCGATCTGTGAGAAATTAGAATAAAAGGATCAGGCTGACTTGAGGTCAGCCTGATCCTTTTTAGAACACTTTTCTCGCGTTACCAATGAGTATTGGCGACATCAATAGATTATTGTACCCTTACCTTAAGTCATTTATTGGGTTTAAAAAACCAAGTCCTTCCACTTGAGAGAGGGTATAATACAGCCTGTTTAACTGGAGTAACTATGATTAAAACACAAGCATTGAGCAAGACTTTCCAAATCGGTAAAAAACACAATGTTGACCTGAAAGCCGTAGACGCGCTGACAATTGAAGTGAATGAGGGCGAGGTCTTTGGCTTTTTGGGCCCCAACGGTGCCGGCAAAACGACCACCGTGCGCATGCTCACCAGCCTCATCCGCCCCACCAGCGGCAGCGCCAGGGTGGCGGGCTTCAAAGTCGGCGAGGATGACCTTGAAATCCGGCGCAATGTTGGTCTGCTGACCGAGTCGCCGGGGATGTATGAACGCCTGAGCGCGGAAAAGAACTTGCGCATCTTTGCCGAACTTTACGACGTGCCTGACGTGACCAAATCTGTCAACAAGTACCTCAGCCTTTTCGGGCTGTGGGAGAGGCGTGGGGATTCCGTGGGCAGCTATTCCAAAGGTATGCGCCAAAAACTGGCAGTGGCACGCGCCCTGCTGCACGAGCCCAAGGTGCTTTTTTTTGACGAGCCCACCACCGGGCTGGACCCTGAAGCGGCACGCATCGTGCGCGACTTCATCCTGGAGTTCAAAAAAGAGGGACGCACAATCTTCATGACCACCCACAACCTGAACGAGGCGGAGAAGCTTTGCGACCGGGTTGGGATCTTCAAACAATCCCTGTTGGCGTTGGATAGCCCTGCCAACCTGCGCCAAAAGATGTTCGGGCGCAAAGTGGTCTTCCACCTAAGCGGAGTCAACCCGCAGTGGGCAACGTTGGTGGATGAACTGGAAGGCGTCAGCAGCGTTGAACTGCTCGATAATAAGTTAGTGATTTCAATGGCAGAGCCTGAAATTAACAACCCTATTATCACCAGGCTTCTGGTGGAGCAGGGAGCAGACATCCAATTCATCGGTGAGGTCCGTCAATCGCTCGAACAGATCTATCTCGAAATGCTGCACGGCGAGAGCGAAGTGAGGCAGGCATGAAACACATCCGCACGATCATCAACAAAGAATGGTCTGAAGTTTTCAAGAATAAAATGGTGCTCTCCGTGGTGCTGGTCATGCCGATCCTGTTCTCGCTCTTGCCGCTGGTGATGCTGGGGGTCACCTCGACCACCTCGATGTTGGATATCACCCCGGAAGAAGCGGGCCTGCCGCCGGAACTTACCGGCAACCTCTGCGGCGGCATGAACGCCAGCGAGTGCACCCAGGTGTACATGCTAAGCCAATTCATGCTCTTTTTTGTGATGATGCCGCTGATCATCCCGACTACGATCGCCGCCTACAGCGTTGTTGGCGAGAAAACCACCCGCAGCCTTGAACCCCTGCTGGCAACCCCAACCACCACGACCGAACTCCTGGTGGGTAAGTGCTTTGCCGCAGTGATTCCGGCCATCGCCGCGACCTTTGTGTCTTTTTTGATCTTCAACATTGGCATACTCATCCTGGGAATAAGCTCAAAAGTGCACGCTTACGTGCTCAGCCCAACCTGGCTGGTTGGCATCCTGCTGCTCGGACCGGTTCTCTCGATCATTTCAGCCATGTTTGCCATCTTTGTCTCCTCGCGCGTCAACGATCCGCGTGTGGCGGAGCAGATTGCCAGCGTGATGGTCGTGCCCTTTATGGGCGTATTTCTGCTCTCATCCTTCGGCGTGATCACGTTGAACCTGAGATCAATGGTCATCGCCGTGATCATTTGCGCCATCGTGGCTGCCGTGCTTTTATACCTGGGTACGTTTATCTTTGACCGGGAAAATATTCTGACGAAGTGGAAGTAAAGGAACACCATGAAAAAACGCATTTTTATGCTGCTTGTATTGGCACTTGTTTTTGCTCTCAGTCACAGTGCGGTTTTGGCGCAGGATTCGCCTTATACCCTGCGTATTGTTCGCGACTGGGGCTACGGCAACGGCGCGGACATCAACGGACGCATGAGCCTTTCTCTAAAAGGGGATCAGGACCAAATCCAGGAGGTGACCTTTTTCATCGATGGTGAGGTTATGGCGAGCGTGGCAGCCGCCCCCTTCAAATATCAGTTCGACACCAACAACTTTGAACCCGGACTCCACCGCCTGACTGCAGAAGTTAAAACAAGCACCGGTGAAACCCACACCACCAACGGATTGGTTTCCAATTTCCTGGAAAAAGGCGAAGCCAACCAATCCATGCTCAAGATCCTGCTCCTGGTTGGCGGGATAGCAGTGGCAAGTATCGCTATCCAGTTCTTCATGCAGAAGAATGCGAATAAGAATACAAAGTACGATAAAAATGGCCGCGTGCAATACGGCGTTTGGGGCGGCGCAGTCTGCCCGAGCTGTGGGCAGCCTTTTAAGCGCTCTTTTTTGGGGATCAACCTCGTAGGGGTCCGACTGGAGCGCTGTCCGCACTGCGGCAAGTTGGTGGCAGCCCGGCGCGCCACGCCCGATCAGCTCGAATCCGCCGAACGCAGATCCCGCCCGGATAGCGCGGAGCAAGCAGCCACAAAATCCGAGTCGGAGATCAAGCAGGATAGTTACGATGACAGCAAGTACACAGATCTTTAGAATTTTTGGTTGAGTGGTAGGGTGGGTTGGCGTCAAAAAACCTATACCAACCCAAGCCTTGTTTTAGTTAACCCACCGAATCAACTTTTTTGGGGATCAACCTCGTAGGGGTCCAACTGGAGCGCTGTCCGCACTGCGGCAAGTTGGTGGCAGCCCGGCGCGCCAGCCCGTTGGAAATTGAGCGGGCTAATCAACGAAACCAGCCGGAAGAGCATCAAAAGGTTGTGGAAAAGCCAGAAAAAGACGATTTAGACGAGAGCCGGTTTGTTGATATGTAGGCATGTGGGGAATTGCACAATTGTCGGATTCAACCCCACGTGGTTGCACATTGGGTAGGAGCGGAAACCAGCCTACAAAAACTGGATTCGCAGGGGGGCGATATGTTAAAATACCTTAAACAAAATATATTATTTCCAATCGGAGAATAGGAGAAAAATGACACTCGAAGGAAAAAAAGTAGCCTTTCTTGTTGCTGAAGGCGTTGAAGATCTCGAATATTATGCTGTGGCGATGCGCCTGCAGGAAGAAGGCATGATTATATTGACAGCAGCCAAGGATTTGAAACCGGTCAAGGGCAAAAACGGGCTCGAAATCAAACCCGATACCAAGATTGAGGATCTGGTCGCTGATGATTTGTTTGGTCTGGTTCTGCCGGGCGGTTGGGCTCCAGATAAAGTGCGGCGACAAAAAGAAGCCACTGATTTGGTTGCAAAAATTAACGATCAGGGCAAGATTATTGGCATCATTTGCCACGGCGGTTTATTGGCGATCTCAGCCAAAATTGTTGCCGGGAAAAAGACTATCGGTTCCCTGGGGATTAAAGACGACCTGCTTAATGCCGGCGCCATCTGGGTGGATGAACCTGCATTTCGCGATGGCAACCAGGTTTGGGGCAGAGTTGTAGCTGATATTCCAGCCTTTAACCGGGAGTTAGTTGCCGCATTTCAAGAAGCAGCTGCTTAAGTAAAAATGGGGTGCGGTTGGTGGTACAATCGCAATATAATAACAAACCATTTTGGAGGTTGCATGGAAGAATTGGTTTCTGGTTTCGCGGTCAAAAAAGGACTCGCCGAGATGCTAAAAGGCGGGGTGATCATGGATGTGGTCACCGCTGATCAGGCAAAAATTGCTGAAGATGCCGGCGCTGTGGCAGTTATGGCGCTGGAACGCGTTCCAGCTGACATCCGCGCGGATGGCGGCATTGCCCGCATGAGTGATCCGGAACTCGTCTTGAAGATCATGGAAGCAGTCAGTATTCCGGTCATGGCAAAATGCCGGATCGGTCATTTTGTGGAAGCTCAAATTCTTGAATCGCTCGGCGTAGACTACATCGACGAATCCGAGGTGCTCACCCCGGCAGACGAAGCCTACCACATCAACAAACACGACTTCAAAGTGCCGTTCGTATGCGGCTGCCGCAATTTGGGTGAAGCCCTGCGCCGCATTGGCGAAGGCGCGGCCATGATGCGCACCAAGGGCGAGCCTGGCACTGGCGACGTGGTGGAAGCAGTGCGCCACGCCCGCTCGGTTTACGGCGACATTCGCCATCTGCAGTCGCTTCCTGCAGCAGAAGTGATGACTTTTGCCAAGAACATCCAGGCGCCCTACGAACTCTGCCTGCAGGTGCGTGAACTGGGTGCTTTGCCCGTGGTCAACTTTGCCGCAGGCGGCATTGCCACACCTGCCGACGCAGCCCTGATGATGCAGCTCGGCGTGGACGGCGTTTTTGTTGGTTCGGGCATTTTTAAGTCTGGTGACCCCTCCAAACGCGCCCAGGCGATCGTCAAAGCCACCACCCACTACAACGAGCCCAAGATTTTGGCTGAAGTCAGCCGCAATCTGGGTGAGGCAATGGTTGGTCGCTCCGCAGTTAATCTGCCCGACGTCGAGAAGATGGCCGAGCGCGGCTGGTAGAGGACTTCGTGCCGATGAAGATTGGCGTGCTTGCCCTGCAGGGCGATTTTCGTGAACACCGCATCAGCCTCGAGAAACTCGGGGCTGATGTAAAAGAAGTGCGCCTACCGGAGCACCTGGAAGGCTTGCAAGGCTTGATCATTCCCGGCGGTGAGTCGACTACCATCGGGAAGTTAATGGTTGCGTACGGTCTTCTGGAGCCTATCCGCGACTTTGGGCAGACCCGGGCTGTTTGGGGCACCTGCGCCGGCGCTATCCTGCTGGCAAAAGAAGTCGGGCGCGATCAACCCCTGCTCGGTCTGATGGACATGGAAATCGAGCGAAATGCCTTCGGACGCCAGATAGATTCATTCGAGATCGAGATCGTGGTACCCTTCCTGCAGTCCCCTGAAGAGCCCTATCATCTTACTTTCATTCGCGGACCCATCATCACCCGGGTTTGGGGTGAAGCTCAAGCCATGCTGAGCCTGCCCGATGGCCGTGCGATCGCGGCCCGCCAAGGCAAGCTTTTTGCGACATCCTTCCACCCTGAGCTTACCAACGATCTGCGTTTTCATCAGTACTTTCTGGAGTTGGCAAAATCGGAATCCATCGGCTGAACCCTATTGATCTTTCGGTCATCTTGCGTCGGACCGACCTGCTACAGAGCCTCGATACTCTGCGCCTGCTCACGCGGGGAGAGCCATTCAATCTAAGAAATTTGATCCACAGCATCTCTCCACCGATAGAGCAGTATATTGGCTATTGCGACAATGACCCGCAGCACCCCTGCTACGCCCAGGTGATCAGCAGGGTGGATGAAACCCAGGGGCAGCTGACTTTCCTTGGCGCACTTCCCGATACAGATCAAACCGACATCGCCTGTTTACTTGAAAATCTAATCTCCAATGCCGGCAAATGGGGCACCCACTATATCACCTGCGACTTGCCCGTGAATTCCCCCCATCTACCTGGTTTTAAGAAAGCGGGTTTTCTGACCTGGGCGAATCAGACTGTTTTCCAAATTTCACCGGTAAGTTCGGAGAGTAGTAAGCCTCAATCTGCCTGGCGTACCTGGAATGCGAATGACATGCGCGCCATGACATCCCTCTACCGCGGTGTTGTTCCGGGATTACTTCAGCCGATCGAACCGCTCACGCGTAAAACCGCGCTTGGCATGGTGCTTTACCACCCTGAAGGCGAATTGCTTGGCTATGCAGACCTGGATTACGGCCCCAAAGGGGTCTGGCTGCAGCCGGTTCTTTCCCCTGAAGCCAATGATCCCAAAATTTTATCCGGCCTGATTAACGCGATTCCTGACCTCTACAACCGTCCGGTGTTTCTTGCTGCGCGTTCCTACCAACCCTGGCTGTCTTCCCTTGCTGCTCAACTCCCTGGTGAGGTCCAGGGATCGCAACTGCTGATGGTGCGCTATCTTGTTCGGCAGTTGAAAGTGGCGGAACCTCATGCTTTCGCCCTGTATGAAACCGGAAATATAGAACGTAGCGTGCCCGTCAGCCAATTTCGTCAAAAGTCAGATTAACCATGCGCTCAATGCCAGATCCGGATGGATCCTCACACTTATTTGACCTGATCGCCCCCATCTACGGGCGCACTTTCCGCCATCAGTACGAAAATTACTTTGAGATTTATCAGCGTCAACCCGTTAGAGAGATGCTCGCAGGCTGCCGCTCCATTCTGGATATTGGCTGCGGCACCGGTGCCATGGCGAGCGCTCTGTGCGACAGTGGGTATCAGATAACTGGAGTAGACGCGTCTCTTGGAATGCTGCGCCAGGCGAAGAATCTGCTAAGATCTGAAACCACCTCTTGCATTTTTTCGGACGCAAACGGTGGGCTGCCTTTCTTTGCAAAAGGCTTTGACGTATGCCTGGCTTCGTATGTTGCCCATGGTCTGAAACCGCTTGGGCGTCTTGCCCTTTATGCAGAAATGCGCCGGCTGGCAGACAAAATTGTCATTGTTCACGACTATACCGACAAGCGTTCTCTGATAACGGATATCGTGGAGTGGGGCGAGGGCGGAGATTACTTCAATTTCATCAAAGTTGTTCAAGATGAATTACGCGACTACTTCGGAAACCTGCAAGTCATACCCGTCGAACCGCGTGCCGCTTTGTATATTTGCCAAATCTAAGTCAGCAAAGCCGATTTATTCATCCCGCCTGATCCAGGTATATTCCTTATCACTGGTGCCCACGTAGACTGTTTCCCTATCCCTCACAAGCCAACCCGCATAAGCGCCCTGCCCGGCTACCGCCAGCCATCCATCCATCACAAAAGGAACAGCCCCGCTAGCACTGATCCATTCACCGTTGTACTTCCGGGTGATGTGAAGGTGGGTGCCGGTGCTGTAGCCGCCCTCGCATGATGGATATCCGAGGGGATCGTCTGTGTTCACCCAACTTCCGTCTGCAATCCGCCCATCCCTTGCCAGGTGCATGTAGATGATGACCCAGCCAGTGCCTTCATTGCCATCCCCATCAAGGTCCACGGCAACTGCCCCGCGTGAACTGCGCACCACCAGCCCTGGTGCTGAGGCAGTCGCGTAGACATTCGAAACAATGCAGCCCGGCAGGTCATCCCGCGGGGCAAAGTCAATCGCTCCCCGCGGCGTACCAATTTGCCAGGTGATGTGTGGGCCCGATGTAAGCGCCCAGGTGAGCCCGGGCTGGAATGGCAGGGTCAAAGCAGGCTGAGCCAGACCCGCCGGTATCACATCTCCCCCCTCCAAAGCCAGTTGGGCAGGATCGCCAAACATCTGGCGATAAAGCGCCAGGAAGCCGCTCTCACCGTATAAGTTGGGAGAAAAATGGGCAGGGGTATAAAAACCAGCAAAAAGAACCTGCACTGCCACACTACCAGCGTTCAATTCGGGGTGAATGGCAGCCTGGCTCTCATCTTTAAAGCGCAGTGTTTGCAAACTACCTTCCCGCCAGCCATAATAACCCCGTGCAATCTCACGGGCTGCCACCTGCAGTTCCTCGTAAAGCCCCTCCACACGCTCAGCTTCATAATTCAAAGGGGATTTGTCTTTTTCCGCGCCCTCTGGCCAGGCGTAGACCCAACCAGACTGGTATTCGAGCAATGCCAGCAGCAGTCGCGGGTCGGTGGAAGTTTCCAATGCCACTAATTCGACGATTTCCGGTCCTGTAAAGCGACCTTCAAAGAGATATTCCGCGTAATGATTCAGATAACCACCCGCCCGGGAACTAATCCCCAACACGTCAACGTTCCTGGCATTCCGTCCATACACCACCAGGTTGTCCGCCAAAACAGCTAGTTGATAAGGGGCGTAGAACTGCGCATGCGGTACAAAAAGCGATATCCCGGCAGCAAGAAAACCATCGGTATTGGCTTGGGTCGGGTTTTGCAGCAGCGCTGAGGAGGTGCGGAAGTGCCTGGCAATGCTCTCAAGCGTGTCGCCGGACTGGCTGTAGTAGAGCGTCATACCCGCAGGCACCTGACCGGTATAGGGCGGGATAGGCGTGCCAGTTTCTGTTGGCAAAACCGGAGCAATCGGCTGTGTTGGGGCTTGGGGGCTGGGAGTTCCGGGAAGCAGTGGGGGAGGTGGAAAGACAGCAGGTGTTCCATCCGGCCCTGGGCTTGGGTAGAGCATAGCCGCTACGGTCTGCCGGGCAGCCGCCATCGTGGAAGTGCCGGCGATCAGGTTTTCAGTACGACCGGGGTAATTGCAGGCGACCAGTATCAGAAGTATGCAGATTGAAAAGATCGCACGTAATTTTCTTTGAAGTGCTGTTTTAGCTCTCGGGTTGGATGCGAAACTCATAAATCCCGTCGCAATATTCCCAGGCATGTCCACAGCCAGGGCAAGTTTGGCTTGAGCCAGCTTCGGGCAGGGGGTGAGCGCAAATTGGGCAGCGGAAGAAGTCATTTTCTCCGGGCATCGGTGAGCTGCCTTTAGCGATAGTGCGCGAGAAAACGCTGGGGGTAACCTGAGCCCAGGCACCAGTGGGTTGGAGAAAACTGTCCATTGCCACCAGCCGCTTGTGAGAAACGTGGTTCTTGAACCAATTTGAGCGAAAGAACGAGACCGCCAGTTGCTTTTCCAGCCTGAAACCGGTTTCTTTCAACAGTGCGCGGATTGCTTCGGGGTGAAAGTTGAAATTGAGCTCCACAAATTCAACCTGCTCATGGGTGAAGGGGTTCCATTTTTGCTTTCCCGTCAGCCAGCGCGCGATTGCTTTGATATTCTGTTTGTTCGCAAACTCCAGAATGAATACGGCGTTTTCTGCAAGCACATCACGCACATTTTCCAACGCAAGCTTGGGGTCGGCCATGTGATGCAGGGTGCGGATCATCGTAGCGCCATCAAACAGCCCAGCCGTAAAAGGCAATTTGTAAATATCGGCTGCCACATAGATGTAGCGGTGGCTGTCGCCAAGGCGCTCCCGGGCTTGAACGAGTTGCGATCGCGAATAGTCCAAAAGCACCACCCGCTGCCAGTCAGCATAACGCGGCGTGTTGCGGCCAGCCCCGGCTCCAAGCTCCAGCATCAAATTTCCTGGTTTGTTGAGCAAACGCTGCAGCGCGACGGCTTCCACAGCGTCTTCATAACGGCGAGTGCCGGTTTCCCAAAAGGAATCCTGGTAATCTGAACCTTCGTAGGAACAGACGGGGGGTGTGGTGGTGTTTGTGTTCTGATCCATCATTTGCAAAGCGCCCGGGCAGGATAACCGGCAACACCCGAAGAAACCTTCTTACCGCTGCTTCCTCTCGGACCTGACGGGGTTCGCAGGGCTCCGCCGCGCCGGTCCCGCCCAGACGCAGGTTAAGGATAATCGAGGGCGGGGGGATTGTCAATCATTGCCCGCAACGGCTTACATGCTCACTACTTCATAATCTTCTTCCAGGTAGGGCTTCATGCCGGCGTGCCCATACATATCATCCAACATTGGCAGCCCCAAAGCCTGGTTCACCTCGAACACACCCATCACTTTCGAGCAGGCAAAACAGATCCCTGCAACCAAACCGGCTTTAAGTGCCTTGCCGAATAGTGGATTGCTCTCTTCCTGCAATACAGAGGGGAGCTTGACAGAGGCGCCCTCAAAAATGATTTTCACTTCGTGTCCTGAATTGTGCAGATCCAGGGCGTTCATCAGCACATGCTGAAAACACATTTTTTCACCTGTCATGGCATAAAAGAGAATCTTTTTCATCTATTCCTCGCTTTGTAGTTCGTCTTTGTTTGTAGAGCGACACAAGACCTTGAGTCGTAGGTCAGGTTGCTCAGCCTGCCTCGTGTATTATTGCGGGGTTCAACCTGCCATCGAAAACTCATCTTTGTGGAGGGCTTTATTCAATGCGAATCGTGACTGGAGACATTGACATATTTACTCTATCTTTTGATCACAAATTCCACGGTAACCACAACTGCGGCAGCGCGTGTTGCTGTTGTGGGAACGTGTTGGTGCTTCATTTTGTTTTTCTATAAGCCGAATTTCCTCAAGCGTATTCAACAGTTGTCTTTCCAGTTCAGGCGTAAAATTCACCCTGAAATCCTTGTCGGAATAATGCAGCAGACCATATTCTGGCATTTGGCCATAATTCGCTTGGATGAGCAGCCCGTACGCCATCAACTGCAGCCGGTGGGAGTCATAAGGATTATCTGGAGTGCGACCAGTTTTTACCTCTACTGGGATCAGGCTGCCCTGCCTGGTTCGCATCACATAGTCCGGTTTGCCCACAAGTCCAAGCTGGTGATCCACCAGTGTTTCGGGAACTCGCTGCCAGAGGTCGGTGTCAGCATAAATTACCTGCGCATCGGGCAATCCGCTTTTCCGGCGTTCGCGCAGGCTCAGAAGCAGCAGCGCGATTGCCAGCCCAAAAAGCAGCAGAACAATCCACCACATATTGCTCATCGCAGGATCCAAAGCGTCAATAGAATCGCTATTGCAAGCACTGCCAGAGCCAGCCAGCGATAGAAAACCGCGAGTTTCACCCCGCGGTTATGCTCTCTGTGCTCATGGCTGCCCGCGTCCATGGCTTCCTGGTTTTCGGAGGGCATGTTTTGCTGCTGATACCACCAGGCACGCTGACAGTAGTTGAAACTTCCCAGCTCCGAAGCGCGCACCTTGCGCATCAGGCTTGTTTGTCCTCAAGCAGTTCCGACAAACGATTCAACTTACTTTCCAGCTCGTTTTGCCGGAAAGACACAGTGATGTCCGCTCGGGTGCGTTCGATGATGCCGCGCGCCAGGTCGGTGCGGCGGCGCAGACCATCCGTGATGGCGTCAGGATAGTCCATCGTCAGCAATTGGGTGAAGACGTCATCCATCAATGCCAAAAGCCGTTCAACCTCAGCACTGTAACCCGGACGAAGCAGGTCCAGGCAGCGCCGGCGCAGCTCGCCAAGGGTCTCGGTGAGTCCGTTCAGGTAGGCGGGCGGCTCTGCGTCCAACTCCTGGGGGGTGGGCAAAACTTCGCCTTTGATCATCGCCACCGTCAGGCAGGCTTCACAGTATTCCTTGAGAGCATCCTGCGTGTATCCTGCAAAAAACAGGTCAGGATGCTCACCTCGAAGAGTGGTAGTCAGGACTTTCGCCAGTTCACGTGCCTTATCGAGCTCTGACTGTGCTTCATCCTGGTCCTCCCGGTGGATTGCCCGGATCGCCAGGGAAGCGTGGCGGATCAGTTCACGCGCCTGTTTGAGGGCTGCATCACGCAGAGCTGTTTTCTGGTCAAACTCATGCCGAATTTGTTCACATATCAAATCGAGTTGGTCGGTCATTTTGTCTCTTCGGGTGGATTCTGACCACCTTTGTCACGGAAAAGCTCGTCCGCCAGGGTATGCCCGCGTGGGATGCGGATCTCGCCAAAATTCGACTCGTAACGAGCGATGTTCTCGTTGATCGCCCTCTGGAAGAGTTTCATCGTCAACGGCGAAAGGATCAAGCGGGTGTTGAGCTTGAGGCTTTTCAAACCCGGCATCATCGTAGCGAAATCGAGGATGAACTCGTGGGGGGTATGGGTAATATAGGCAGTGTTTATGTACCGCGGCTCGAGATCATCCGGGACCATAAACGGAATTTTCTGGGGTTCAGCCATGGCTAGAACGGGATATCGTCGTCGTCGACCGTATCACTGACCTCAGTAGTGCTTTCACCGCGGGTGGAGAGGAATCGAACAGTATCGGCGTAAACCTCAAACTTGCTGCCCCAACTGCCATCTTTCTTTTGGAAGACCTGGGGGGCGCCAGTGTTGGCATCCGGTCGCAGGCGACCTTCCACCAGGACCTTTGAGCCCTTTGTCAGGTATTGGTTGCAACTTTCAGCCTGTTTGCCCCAAACCGAAACGGTGAACCAGGTGGTTTCATCTTTGTCGTTATATTTGCGGCTGGTTGCCACGGAAAAATTAGTGACAGCCTTGCCGTCAGGGGTATAGCGCATCTCCGGGTCTCTGCCAAGATTGCCTATAAGAATTAGTTTCTGGTACATGGGAATTCCTTTCGTGTGTGGTTGTGTGTAAGCTAAATGTCCAAGTTACATTTGCTTAATTTTACATCATTCTGCCGGAGTCTTGGCAAGTTGGGTAACCATTAAACAGAAGAGACTGCCTTCAATAAGCAACGGAGTGGGAGCAGACCCTTGGGCACCACTCTCCTGGGGGCTGTATCTGCCCATGGAAAGTACTGAGGTTTACCCCCTACTTTAGGGCATTTCTATTTTGCCGCGTTAGGACATTATCACTTTGCTCTTTCCCAATAAGATCTGGGGATAGTCTAAATCATAGGAGTAATATCACTTACATGGCTCACAAAGCGCATGTTTTTCTGCGGCTCTCTTAAAGGTCTGCCTCTGTTATTAATCTCACGATATACGCCTGCACCTTTAAAAAGATTCGATTGCATTACAATAACTGCCAGCGCGTGCGAAAAGGTTCCTGAGGAGTGAGTTCATGTTGAAAATTATTGTTCCAATCAAACAAGTGCCTGAAACGGGGAATGTCAAAATGGATCCCGAAACCGGCACAATGGTCCGGGATGGGGTGGTCAGCATCGTGAACCCCCTGGATCTCTATTCCATCGAAACCGCCCTGATGCTCAAAGAAAAGCATGGCGCAACGGTAACTGTCCTCACGATGGGTCCGCTCAACGCGGTCAAAGCCTTGAAGGAGGCGATTGCCATGGGTTGTGACGATGGCTACATCCTTTCTGACCGGGCTTTTGCCGGGGCAGACACCTGGTCAACGGCTTACGCCTTGGTTAACGCCATCAAGCGCATAGGGGATTATGATCTGATCCTGGCGGGTGAACGCGCCACAGATGGCGATACCGGTCAGGTGGGTCCAAATATCGCGTCCGGACTGGACATTCCCCTGGCAACCTATGTGCGCAAAGTAAACGATCTGGACCTAGAGCACAAAACGATCACGGTTGAGCGCTCGGTGGAAGAAGGCATCGAAACCCTCCAGCTGCCCCTGCCCTGCCTTTTAACGGTGGTGAAGGAGATCAGTTATCCGCGCCTGCCTACCTTACGAGGTAAAAAGAAGGCCAAAACTGTCGAGATTCCGGTGCTGACAGCAGAAGACCTTGGGCTAAACCGGGAATATCTTGGTCTGAAAGGCTCTCCAACCAGGGTGGTCTCCACTAAGTCGCCAAAGGTGACCAGGAATGGTCAGATGGTGACGATCAAAGATGATAAAGATGTGAGGGAAGCCGTGGATGCCCTGATTGCATTTCTGGAAGAGAGGCAATTGATATGAGCGAGAAAAATACCAACGTCTGGACCATTGCTGAAGCGGCTAACGGCAAGCTGAAGTCCGTTTCGTACGAATTGTTGGCAAGGGGAAGAAGCCTGGCAGATGCCTGCGGTGAACAGTTGGTGTCGGTTTTGATAGGGGCGAACGTCAGCGAGGCAGAACTGAGCACTCTAATCCAGCACGGGGCAGACCTGGTGATCAGCGTGCAGGATCCTGACCTGGAGGCCTTTATCGTGGAGACCTACAGCAACGTGCTGATTGATTTGGTTCAGCAAATGAAGCCAAATATCATCCTGGCAGGTGCCACCAACAATGGTCGCACGCTGATGCCGCATGTGGCAATGCGCCTGCACACAGGTCTGACGGCAGACTGCACCGATTTGCAGATAGACCTGACCACGGGCGACCTGCTGCAAACCCGCCCTGCCATCGGCGGCAACATTCTCGCCACCATCAAGACCCCCAACCACCGCCCCCAGATGGCAACCGTCAGGCCGCGTTCCACCCAACCGCTGCTGGCAGACCCTTCCCGCGCTGGGCACATCCAGCAAATATCGCTGAAGCCCGAACTGGTGGACAAAAGAGTGAAACTACTTTCCTTCGAGGCTGAAACCGCTGATGAAAGCAACCTGCAGGACAGCGATGTGATTGTGTCGGGCGGCAGGGGCATGAAAAAAGGCGATAACTTCCAACTCCTGCACGATCTGGCAAGCTTATTGGGCGGCAAGGTTGGCGCTTCGCGCGAAGCGGTCGACCGCGGCTGGGCGAGATATCCGCAGCAGATAGGCTTGAGCGGCAAGACGGTGCTGCCTAAGCTCTATATCGCTTTGGGCATTTCAGGCGCCATTCAGCACCTGGCGGGCATGAAAACTGCAGAAACCATCGTGGCTGTCAACGCGGACCCCAACGCGGCTATCTTCCAGGTGGCAGATTTTGGGATTGTCGGGGATGCCTTCCAGGTTTTGCCTGAATTAATTTCCCGGCTTGAGGAGAGAAAGTCATGACCAACTACAACCCCATCACGCCTGAAATTGTCGCCAAACTCGCGCAGATTGTTGGAGCGGCGAACGTCATCCTGGATAAGGAAAAGCTTGAAGCCTACTCCCACGATGAAACGCCCAAGGACCAATTTTCGGGGATGCCGGAAGTGATCGTGACCCCCACCAGCACCCAGCAGGTGGCGGAGATCATGAAGCTGGCGAATGAGCTCCTCATCCCGGTCACACCACGTGGGGCTGGTTCGGGGCTTTCCGGCGGAGCAATCCCGCTGCACGGCGGCATCCTTATGGCCTTCGAAAAAATGAACAAGGTGCTTGATGTTGACCTGCAAAACATGATGATCGAAGTGCAGGCAGGCATTGTGACCAACGAAATCAACGCGGTCGTAGCGGATGACGGCCTGTTCTTTGCCGGTTATCCCATGAGCCTCGAGTCCTGCCAGATCGGCGGGAATATCGCCGAGAACGCCGGCGGCGGCAAGGCGATCAAATACGGCGTGACAGAGCGCTACATCACCGGCATGGAAGTGGTAACCCCGGCTGGTGAGATCCTCAAAATTGGCGGAAAGATCGTCAAGGATGTTTCGGGATACGACCTCAAGCGTCTCTACATCGGTTCCGAAGGCACGCTGGGGATCGTGACCAGTGCGACCATCAAGCTCACTCCCCTGCCAAAAGCCAAGACCGACCTGCTGGTGCTGTTCCCGGACGTGCAGAGCGCGATTGAGATCGTGCCAATGATCGTCAGCCAGCTGGGAATCATCCCGACCTCGATTGAGTTCATGGACCGCCTTGCGGTGGAAACTTCCTGCAAGTATCTGAACGAACACCTCGACTATGAGAGCTGCGGCTCGATGCTGCTGATCGAGGTCGATGGCACCACGCAAGACCAGGTGGATGGGGAAGCCGAGATGATCGGCGACCTGTGCATGGAACACCACGCGATCGAAGTCTACGTGGCGGACAATTACACCACCCAGGAACGGGTTTGGGCGGTTAGGCGCAACATCGCCGAAGCTTTTAAGGTGGTTTCACCCCACCAAAGCCTGGAAGATATCGTCGTCCCGATTGCGCAGATCCCGGCACTGACCGAAGAAATTGCGAAAATTGCAGCTGAGTTTGACCTTTCCATGCCTTCTTACGGGCATGCCGGCGACGGTAACCTGCATACAACCCTGATCAAACCGCCCGAAATGCCGCTGGAACAGTGGTATGAACTGGAGGATCAGGTCGTGAAACGCCTGTATGCGGTAGTGATGGCGCTTGGCGGCAAACTGAGCGGCGAACACGGCATCGGCATCAAACGTAAGGCATACTTCCAGGACGTGGTCGATCCACACGAGCTGGAACTGATGCGCACGCTTAAGCAAGCCCTCGACCCTAACAATATCTTGAACCCGGGTAAAATTTTTGACCTGGATTGAGGCACTATTATTAGTAAATTTGTGCCAGCGGGTATACAAAAGCGATTACGGGTCGCTCCATTTCCCAGGAAAGACCCACCCCCCTGCCCCCTCCCTCCGCTTCGCTGGAGGGGGTCGGACTGGTGTATAGGCACCGTTCTCGCCATATTCTCCTAATATTTAAAGTTGGGGAATGAGAAACCAACCAGATGCGATTGCACTATGCGCGGTGGGCTATAATTGACTAAATTTGCCGGGTGATGTGGCTGGTGATAAGATAAACTGCAGACGGAGCTCTGGTGGACGAAATTTCTAATCGCACACGCACGCGATACATGCTGACACTGATCATTCTGATCACGATTCCCTGCTACCTGCTGGGAGTCCTCCTTCTGCGCTTCAACCGTGGTCCACTGCAGCCAACGGCTACACCGACCCTCACCAGCACGGTAACGCTCATCCCCAGCGTGACACTGACCCCTTACCTCACCCGTACAGCCAGCATTACCCCTACGGTTACGAATACACTGCCCCCGACTGCAACAACCACAGCCACGTGGACCCCGACAATTACTTCCACCCCTACGGAAACACTGCTGCCAACAGAAACACCACTGCCAACAGAAACACCACTGCCGACGGAAATCCCCACCGAAACGCCAACCGAGAGTTCGGTTGAACCTACGCCAAACCCATGAGAGAGGCTTATGAAACTTGATCTGAAACAACACTTAAAGGAAATGATCTCCGCACCGGGTCTGAGCGGCTATGAAGCGCCGATCCGAGAGATCATCCGGGCTGCCTGGCAGCCGCTTGCTGACGAGATACGCGTCAATAATCTCGGCAGCCTGCAGGCCATCCAGCGCGGAGAAGGCGCGGAGCCCCGCCCCAGCGTGATGATCGCGGCGCACATGGACGCGATTGGTCTGATGGTGACCGGCATTGATGAAGGTTTTTTGCGCTTTATGCAGGTTGGCGGGGTTGATCCGCGCATCCTGCCCGGCCAGATGGTGAACGTGCACGCGACAAATGCGGAAGTTGCCCGGGATCTGCCAGCCATGGTGGTCATGCCGCCGGCAGCTTTGCTGCCCAAGGACGGAAAATCCGGACCCCTTCCCCAGAAATATCTGCTGGTGGACACCGGCTTGTTGCCGGATGAAGTCAAAAAACTGGTGCGTGTGGGAGATGTTATCTCCTTCGCGACTGAAGCGATGGAACTTTGCAGTGAAACCATCAGCGGGCACACCCTCGATAACCGCGCCTCCGTGGCGGCGGTGACAGTCGCGCTTGAGATGCTTTCCAAGCGGAAGCACCTTTGGGATGTGATGGCTGTGGCAACCTCGCAGGAGGAAGTCGGCGGAATTGGCGCAAAGACCGACGCGTTTGCTATCAAACCGGATTTCGCGATCGTGATCGATGTCACCTTCGCCAAGGCACCCGGCGGAGCGGGCATTGGCAATTTCGAGATGGGCAAGGTGACCCCCCTCACCTGGGGCTCCTGCAACCACCCGGCTTTGCACAAAGCCATGATGGCTACCGCTGAAGAATACGAGATCAACGTGGCAAAGGAACTCGCGCCAACCGGCTCGGGCACCGATGCCCATGATATCCAGGTGGCAGAAGCTGGCGTACCTGTGATCGAGCTCGGCATTCCGCTGCGTTATATGCACACTCCGGTTGAGGTCGTTTCGCTCAAAGACGTCCGACGTGCGGGAAGGTTGATGGCTGAGTTTATTGCCGGTCTTCCGCTCGATTTCATGAAAACCGTGATCTGGGAGTAAAACAAGATGGCAAAAAATGACATTTCCACCAAGTTTAATCCCCGTCTGGGAAAAAAAGAATTAGATTTACTGACACGCCTGTGCAACGCTGTCAGCGTTTCGGGCGATGAGCAGGAAGTGCGCGCGATCGTGCTTGAGGAGCTGCGCGACTTTGCTGACGTCACTAAAGTGGACGCGATGGGTAACGTGCTGGTGCGAAGAGAGGGCACCGGTGAGGATCGCGTCAGGGTGATGATCGCCGCCCACATGGACGAAGTTGGCGTTATGATCGTCAAAGATGAAGACGATGGCGTGTTTGAATTTCGCGTCATCGGGGGGGTTGACCCACGCCAGTTAGTGGGCAAGCCGGTGATTATTGGCCGGGACCATGTTCCGGGCGTGATCGGCGCCAAAGCAATCCACCTGACCACGCCGGAAGAGCGTAAGCAGGTGCTCAAAGTGGACCAGCTGCGCGTTGACATTGGACCGGGAGGAGACTCCAAGGTCAAAGTGGGCGACAGGGGCACTTTCGCGACCAAGCTGGCAGTCCTGGGCCCAAGCATCCGTTCCAAAGCCCTGGATGACCGGCTGGGAGTCTTTAACCTCATTCAACTGCTCAAACACGCGCCTGAGAATGTTGACCTGCTGGCAGCGTTTACCGTGCAGGAGGAGCTGGGCTTGCGCGGCGCAAAAACCGCCGCCTATGCTTTCGATCCGGAAATTGGGATCGCCATGGATTCAACCCCTGCCAACGACCTGCCCCATTTCGATGGCTTGCCAAACACCAGCCACAACACCAGGCTGGGAAACGGACCGGCGATTTACATCATGGACCGCGGCACCATCGGGGATCAGCGATTGATCAAATGGCTGGTCGATTCGGCTGAAGCCGGGAAAATTCCCTGGCAGTACCGACAGCCCGGTTTGGGGGGAACCGACGCCGGCGAAATCCATAAAACCCGCGCGGGTGTGCCGAGCGTCTCGGTCTCGGTGCCGCAGCGCTATCTTCACTCGGCTGCTGGCCTGATCCGAATTGAAGACGAACTGAACACCTTGAAACTGATCCACACGGCTTTAAAACGCCTTGATAGAAGCATCCTAAATCCTCAGGAGAAAAAGTAATGGCAAAGAAAAACAATTCATTATGGACTGTTCTACAAACACTGGTCGAGACGCCTGGTCCTTCTGGTTCGGAACACGTAATTCGCGAAAAAATCAAAGCGGAAATCCAGGAACACGCCGATGAGATCTATACGGATGCGCTTGGTAACCTGATTGCCCGCAAAGGTACTCTGAAAGAAGGCGGCAAGCGCATCATGATTTCGGCGCATATTGACGAAATTGGTTTGATGGTCACGCATGTGGATGATGACGGCTTTGCGCGATTTATGCCGATCGGCGGCATCAGCCCCCTCACCTGCCTTGGCGGCAGGGTGCTCTTTATGAATGGCACACAGGGCGTGATCGGGATGGAGCGCCTGGAAAAAGACGAGCATCCGGAACTGGCGAAATATTTCATCGACACCGGCGCGACATCCAAAGCCGACAGTAAGGTTGGCGTGGGAGATGTTTGCGGTTTTGAGCGTCCAATGCTGGATTTGGGCAAACGCGTGGTAGCCAAGTCGATGGATGACCGGGTAGCTGCAGCCATTACGATGGAAGCCTTGAAAGAAGTTAAGCCGGGCACAAATGAGCTCTATTTTGTGTTCAGCGTTCAGGAAGAAGTTGGCATTCGCGGCGCGATCACTGCGGCTTATGGCGTGGATCCGGAAATCGGGCTGGCAGTGGATGTGACCCGCACCGGGGATACCCCCCTGGGTGTCAAAATGGAAGTCGCGCTGGGGAATGGCCCCGCGATCAAAGTCCGGGATTCCTCTTTCATCGCCGATCCGCGCGTGGTGAAGTGGATGGTGGATGAGGCCAAAGCGCAAAAACTGCCCTACCAGATGGAAGTGCTTGAGGCAGGCGGCACAGATGGCGCGGCCATACAGCGCACCCGTGCTGGAGTGCCGGCGGGTTGTCTTTCGATCCCCTGCCGCTACATCCACAGCCCCTCTGAAATGGTCGACCGGGACGACGTGGAAAATTCGGTCAAACTGTTGGTTGGGCTGCTCGGCAAGCCAGTAAGCCTGGGATAATCTCTCTGGCAAGATGCTTTACAATTGCATAGATGGCTGATAGTGTGAAAAAGATCAAGATTTTACTGGTGGTGCTGATTGTCAGCAGCCTGTTGGGGCTGACAGGATGTGAGTTGCTGCCTGATGGTTGGGAAATCCCCTGGCAGCAAAACGCAACATCCACTCCTGAGCAGACTGATATTCCAGTGCCTACCAGTGTCACAGAAGGAGCGACCAAGCCAGTGGCTGAACAAACCCCCACACCAGCGCCTCCTCCTGAAAAGTTGATCCTCTGGCTCCCTCCTGAGTTGGATCCCAACGCGGAGACGAAGTCGGCTGTCATCCTCAAAGCCCGTCTGGATGAATTTGCCTCCCAAAACAGCATTGAGATCGAGGTGCGCATCAAAGCAGTCTCGGGTGGTGGTGGGCTTCTGGACGCGCTCCGCACCACACACACAGCCGCTCCGACTTCCTCTCCGGACGTCGTTGCACTTTCCCGGGAACATCTTACCAGGGCTTTCCAGGATGAGGTCGTTTTCTGGAACGAGGGTCTGCAGACGGTGATGAGCGATCTCGACTGGTACAACTTTGGCAGAGATGCGGGCATGGTCCAGGGAGAGGTCATTGCGGTACCCTTCAAGGGTGTGCCAATGGGCTTGGTCTACGACAGCGTTAGCCAGTTAATTCCCGGCAACGAGTGGGTGGATACCAGGTCAAATTTTGGCTATTTTGGTTTTGCGGCTGATGACCCCAGGGGAACCTTTTTATTGCTGCTATACATGAGCCTGGGTGGGCAGGTGCAAAACGAGCAAGGCCTGACAATTCTGCAAGAAGCCCCACTGACTGCAGCTCTGCAAACCTTGAAAGACGGTTTGAACGCGCGTCATTTTAGTGATCAGTCAATCACATTCCAGAATTATGAACAGGTTTGGCAGGCTTTTAGTACCCGCAGTATTAACACGGCTTTCCTGCCGTTAGATGTGGTGCTGCGGGGAATGGAAACGACATCTGAAGCGCCAGATCCAGCCTTTACCTCGCCAAGCATGACCCTGACCGATGCCTGGGTATGGGCTTTGGGCAGCCAGGAACCCCAAAGGCAGGAACTCGCTCTGGACTTGATCGCGCACCTGTCTGAGACGCAGTTTTTGGCAGAGTGGAGCGAAGCCCTTAAAGCGCTTCCAGCCCGCCCTGCCGCACTGATGGCTTGGGAGGAGATATCCTTTAAATCAGCCTTGGAGAAGATGGCAAGCGGGGCAGTTCTTTATCCGCCAGACGCGGTCATGAATGACCTTGGACCAATTCTGCGCAATGCGACCTTGTTGATTTTGCGGGATAATGCCGACGTGATTGAAACAGCCAAACAAGCTGTGGAGAGTGTCAAATGAGCGTACACCAGGGCTCAAAACAGAGCAGCGCTTTGCCGATTGTGCTGATCGTGCTTGGAATTTTGGTGATCAGCCTGCTGGCATTAGTAATCTTTGTCGATCCGATCCAGGTTCAGCCTGACCTGACATTGACCGCAACGCTTGCTACCGGGACGCCTGAGGCAACCCCAATCGGGGAAGAAGTGATTCCGTCGCCCGTAGTAAACGTGAACGGCATTGCCATCCTCGGCGGAGTGATGGTGCTGATCGTGCTGGCGGCTGTCTATCGGGAAATCCTGATCCATAAACGAACAAAATAATCCAATTTCGTTAGGGGGGGATAGCATGGTTTAATTGTACAGCAGTGCTCATGGTTGGGTGGCTTCGTGACTTCGTGGCTACCAGAGATTATCTTATAAGAAACGTTTTTATCAGGCGTCGAATCGGTTGAGGTAAATCTTCTACATTTGATGTCGGATTCTGCGGCATCTGGGCGTAGGGGCGAAGCATCCTCTATTGCCTTGGATGGTAAGGCAGAGGTGTTTGATTGGGATGCTTCGCCCTTACAACTGATGATGGGCCAGTCAAGATCAGATAATATAATCCGGACTGTCGGAATATTCCCAGACCCCATCAGGTTGCAGCTGGATCTGGCTGAGCTGGTCGCTGTGGATCTCAAGCCGGGATTCCACCTCGGCCAACCTTTTCATTAATTCCTGAAGATTAGTCATGACAGCATCGGGCATCTTGGTGTGGGAGAGGTCCGTTTGGTGTTCGTCTACCAAGCGCTTGCGGCGGATCACCTGCCCGGGCACCCCCACCACAACCGACTGAGGTGGGACGTCCTTAACCACCACGGCATTTGCTCCAATGCGGCTGTGACTGCCAATGGTGATGTCGCCCAGGATCTTCGCGCCCGCTCCCACCACCACGCAAGGCTGCAGGGTGGGGTGGCGTTTGACTTTCTCGAGGCTGGTGCCGCCGAGGGTGACCCCGTGGTAGAGCGTCACCTCGTCGCCCACAACCGCCGTCTCCCCGATCACAATGCCCATACCGTGGTCGATGAACACGCGCCGACCCAGGCTGGCGCCCGGGTGGATCTCAATACCGGTAAAAAAGCGCGTAATCTGCGAGCTGGCACGGGCAAGCCATTTCAGACCTTTTTTCCAGAGCCAATGTTCCACGCGGTGCGCCCAGACGGCGTGTATGCCGGGGTAGCTGGTGAGGACCCCGAAGGCATTCACCGCGGCTGGGTCGCGCTCAAGGGCAGCCCGGACATCTTCCGCCATCAGGCTGAAAATGTTGGGGTTTTGTTTTGCAGGTTTGCCCGCGCAGGGCATGCGTTCACTTGCTTCCATTTTGCTCTCTCCTTAGGTCTGCGAACAGATCGGTGCTGAGGTAGCGCTCGGAAAAGCTCGGCACAATCACCACTAAGCGCTTGCCCTTAGTCTCGGGGCGGGCAGCCAGCTGCAGGGCAGCCCAAACCGCAGCGCCGGAGGAAATCCCACCCGGAATGCCTTCAATAGCAGCCAGTTGGCGGGCTGTGCTGAAGGCAACCTCACCGCTCACCTGGATGATCTCATCCAACAACGAGGTTTTCAGCACCGAAGGGATAAAACCTGCGCCAATACCCTGGATGGGGTGCGGACCCCTGGCGCCACCGGAGAGCACAGGGGAAGCTGCTGGTTCAACCGCCACGACTTCCAAAGCCGGATTCTGCTCCCGCAGGTACTGGCCTGTTCCAGTGATCGTGCCGCCGGTGCCGACCCCAGCTACAAGCACATCCACCTTACCGTCAGTATCCTTCCAGATTTCGGGTCCTGTGGTGAGGTGGTGAATTTGTGGGTTGGCAGGGTTGTTGAATTGATCCGCCCACCAGTAACGGCTGTCTTCCGTCAGCAAGGCTTGGGCTTTTTCCATGGCGGCAGCCATGCCGCCAGCAGCAGGGGTCAAAATAAGATTGGCTCCAAGCGCGCGCATCAGCAGTCTGCGTTCGAGGCTGGCGGATTCGGGCATGATGATCGTGCTGCCATAACCCCGGGCTGAAGCCACGTTTGCCAGGCCTATGCCGGTGTTGCCGCTGGTGGCTTCCAGCAGGATGCTGTCCTTATGCAGTAAGCCGCGCTGTTCAGCATCGTCCACCATGCTGACGGCGATGCGGTCCTTGACGCTGTGGGTTGGGTTGAAATATTCCAGTTTGGCTAGGATTTCGACCTCGCGGTTGGGGTTGAGGCGCGTTAACCGCACCAGAGGTGTTTTACCAGTAAGATGGGTGATATTTTCGTAAATATTCATGAAGTCTCCTCAATAATTTCTGACAGCCAAAAATAAACAAAAAGACGGCTCGCGTCTGATTGATTAGTTTGCGGGGTGTGCCGCTTGAGTCTTTGGTTGGCTGTGGAAACAAAAAAGACCCGGCGGTTAAGCACCCCGCCCGGGACACATGCAGGGTAATAATTTGCTGAGTCGTGCTGTTCTCATGAGAGTAAGTATAAGTTTAGCGCCAGCAAAGTCAAGAAACAAGCTTGTAGAAATGGAGCATTGATGTAGGTTGGGTGGAGCGACAGCCGGTGTTCATCCGGTATTTATGTAATGGAGCGTAACCCAACAAAAAATGGTGTTATTGTTGGGTTACGCTCCTGCGTCGCTGCACCCAACCTACATAAGATATTTTCTATACTCCTGAGATTTATGGAATAATTACACGTGATGGAATATCGAAGATTAAGGATACCCGGGGCGACATGGTTCTTTACACTGGTCACCTTTGGACGAAGGCAAATATTCAATTCTGAAATCGCGGTCTCACAACTTCAAGAAGCGATTGAGACGGTAAATTTAGAAATGCCATTCCGGCTCGACGCGTTTGTGATTATGCCAGATCATATTCATTGGTTGCTAACCTTGCCAGAAAATGATTCAGATTATTCAACCCGCATCAAATTGATCAAGTCCAAATTTACCAAACGTTACCTAAAGGGACAGAAACAAGCAGCTCGTAATGCCAAAGGTGAGATGAGTGTTTGGCAATCCCGATTTTGGGAGCATTGGATCCGAGATGAAAAAGATCTTGCAAGGCATCTGGATTACATTCATGACTCTACTGCAAAAACCCGATTATTAACAACCAAACACCCATTTTTGAACTCCGAAATAGTTCGAAAAGGCGCGAATGAAGTTGTCGAAAAATAGACAAAAAGAACTTACCTGAGCGCTTTCGGCCCCTCTCTTTGAGATTTCTGTGGCGATTTGCTCTGATTTCCTCGTTTTATACTGCTGAATGCGCCGAATATTGCCCATCATCGCCGATCCCAGGATCATACACGTGACTCTAAACTGTCCCCGCACAGGCACCTTGCCCCCAGGGAAGGGATGCTTGACCTGCCGAACCGTGGCTTCCACCGCAGCTCTCAGATTCCGTCCCTCTTCCTGGTGAATTTGGCTCCGTCTGCGCCGTTGAGCAACATTCACCTCGGCTTGCGTAAATCACAAACGATGTCCTGGGTCCCGTTGGCCTGGTCTGGCAGGACAAGCTTCTGAGAAGGGACAGGTTCGACAGGTGCCTTGGGCAAAGTGAGCCACAAAGCTCTTGCGCTGATTGCTGCCTCTGACCGTCACCGTTTGTCCCTGCGGGCAGGTGATTTGCGTCAGTTTCCCTTCCTCAGTTTGTTTGATCTCAAAATCGGAGTGGGAACCCTCCTGTAAGGAGTGGGAACCCTCCTGTAAGGACAAATGCAGTTTCTCAGCGCTTGGCCTTCTCCCCCGAATGGCTGTCTGGATCTGTACCACATCGTTTTCTCGCAAGGCATCATCTGTTTCCGGACTGCCATACCCGCCATCTGTGTACAGTATTTTAAGCTCGGTTCGTGCTTTGAGTTCGGGTAAGGCCTCATCCAATAAACGGGTGTCGTCCACGTTGTTGGGCGCCACCTGGACTTTGGTTACCAATTGGAGCTCATTTTCAGGATCACAGGCTAACGCGTGACGATACCATTTACCGGGTAAAATAGGGAACATGCCACACGTCATCCCTCAGGACCTTGAAAAAGCCGCGGTTCGCGGTGAGCCTTCGCACGTCTGGCGCGTGGGGCAGGAACGGCGTTTTGCCATGTTGATAGACGCGGCGGGCGAACGCATGCAGGGCAGCGTGCTGGTGGACGGCTGCGGGGTGGGAACCTACCTGGCGCGCCTGGTGCCCATCTCAGGCTTTACGACTGGTATCGATATCGAATATCCGCGGGTGGTGGAAAGCAGTGCCTTCACGCCGAACGTGCTCTGCGCCGCCGGAGAATACCTGCCGTACAAGTCTGCAAGCATGGATGTCGTCTTCAGCCACGAGGTTTTGGAGCACGTGCAGGATGACGCCATGGCGATCCAGGAGATGGTGCGTGTGTTGAAACCTGGCGGACGGATCGTGCTCTTTTGCCCTAATCGAGGCTACCCCTTTGAGACCCACGGGCATTATTGGAAGGGCAAATACCACTTCGGCAATAGCCCTCTGATCAACTGGCTGCCTCGCAAATTGCGCGATAGGCTGGCTCCGCATGTGGAAGTCTATACAAGGGCGGACCTGGCGAGGTTGTTTGCTGATTTGCCCGTGAAGTTCATCGAGCGCCGCACGATTTTTGGCGCTTACGACAATATCATCGAGCGCCGTCCTGCGTTGGGTAAACTTCTGCGCTCTTTCCTGCAAACACTCGAGAGAACTCCCCTGCAGCGGCTCGGTCTTTCCCATTTTTGGGTGGTCGAAAAGATACAGGATTGACGTTTTGACCCGTACGGATGGGGTCATGATGATGGGAGCAAAGCGAGCAGTACTTGCTCTTTCCGGGTTTGTCAGGTTCTGTGTATAAATATCTATTTTCCTGTCATTCTGAGCTTTTTTGCGAAGAATCTAAGCTTTAGTAAGTGGATCCTTTGCAGGTTCAGGAAAAAAAGCCCCACTCCCCTCCGCAAGCTCCGGGGACTTCGCCCCTTTAATTTCCCCTCCGCGTAGGGAGTCAGGTGGTTGGTAGGCCGATTTTTGCTAAAAGCCCAAAGGCCCTGTCATTCTAGTTTTTTTGCGAAGAATCCAAGCTGTAGAGATCAGATCCTTCACTACGTTCAGGATGACAAACACAGTTGTTGTTGTAGGGTGGATTGGCGCCATAAAAAAGCTGAACCAACTCAATCCCCGCTATAGCCATCCCACCGCATAGTTGCGCCCAATAATGTTGGGTTGGCGTAAAAAGTAGTTGGCATATGAGAAATCTCAAAAAGCCAACCCACCCTACGCTTTTGCGAAGAATCTAATCATTAGTGAGTGGATCTTTTGCAGGTTCAGGATGTTAAAACGCTCCCACTAATCAATCGGTGGGAAGTTTACTCTTCGAGTAGGATTCATCTACCTGTGTCTGAGATCGCCACGTCGCTACGCTCCTCGCGATGACAGGCCTTGGGATTGTAGGGTGGGTTGGCGTCACAATATTTATGCATTCCTGAGCCGCGTGATTTACCCACCATCCCACGATTGTTGGGTCGACCTACACATACTCTTCGAGCACGATGACCCGACCTTCGACTAACTGTTTTTCAACAACATAGCCTGGTTCGGTCTCATTGAAATTTGCAAATTCCCGCTTGGATTGCAGGTAAACGATTCTTCCGAGTTGAGCAAATCCACTAAGCGCCAATTTGCCTTGCCATGCAGGAGCAGGATCAATTCAACTTGCTCGGGACCGCTATTGACTACCGCCACCACGAATTCAGTACCACTTTCCCGGCTGAACGCAAATTGCTTGGAGGCCACCAACACCTCTTCATAGTTCCCAACTCGCAAAGCAGGCTGAGACTGGCGCAATCCAGCCAGGTGCCCGATCCAGCCGCACAGGTCGTGGGGGAGCGCCTGGTTCTGCAGCTGGGGCAGCTCAAAGGCGGGTCTCAGGTTCCAGTCATCCGACTGTTTCACTCCCTCAAAACCAAACTCACTGCCGTAATAAACTGATGGGATGCCGGGCATCGTGAACAGCAAAAAGTACAGCAGGTGAAGCATCTGCTTGTCCTGCAGCTGCGAAGCAATCCGGCTGACGTCGTGGTTATCGGCAAAGTTGTAGAGCGTGGACAGGTCGCGGTAGATACCTTGAGCGCCGAACTGGCGCTTGAGCGAATGCGCCAGCTCAAAAAAGTTGCTGTCATTGAAGGAGGAGTAAAGGCTTTTGTAGAGCTCATAGTTGGTGGTAGCATGCAGCATTTCAGAATTGGCCCACTGGCGGTAATCGCCGTGGATGACCTCGCCCATCAGCCACAAGTTGGGGTCGAGCTGGTTGGTGAACGAGCGCAGGTCGCGCATGAACTCGAAACTGAGCGCGTCTGCGGCATCCAGGCGGATACCGTCAATCTGAAATTCCTCTTTCCACATGCGGATGGCATCAAAAAGATGCTGCTTGACTGCTGGTTCAGCGAGATTGAGCTTGACCAGGTCAAAGTGCCCGTTCCAGGCGGCGTAGCTGAAGGGGTCGCCGAATGGAGATCGCTGGTCGAAGCGCAGGTCGGCAAACCAGTTTTTGTAGGGGGAGTTTTGCCCCTTGGCCTGCAGGTCGCGAAAGGCCCAGAAACTTCGCCCCACGTGGTTGAAAACGCCATCAAGCACCAGCTGCATTCCGCGCGCGTGGAGCGCGCTGGAAAGCTCTGCCAGGTCAGCGCGGGTACCAAGACGGCGGTCGACGTGGAAATAGTCGGCAGTGTCGTAACCGTGGCTGCCGGACTCAAAAACTGGTCCGAGGTAGAGGGCATTGGCGCCAAGGCTCTGGATGTGATCCAGCCAGCCCAGGATCTGGCGCAGGCGGGACTGGGGCTCAGACTGGAAGTCGTTGAAGTGGGGGGCGGCGCAAGCCCCCAGCGGGTAGATGTGGTAAAAAATGCTGTTTTGATTGATAGTGGTCATAATTCCTCCAAGCTATACCAAACGGTATAGTGTAAATGATAAAAAAAATTACGAAAAGATCCCATACATGAACTGTTGGCGAGCCTGGTAAGCCAGCTCCTCGTTCAGCGCGATGTCTTCCTCGACAGCCTGCTGGATGTAGGCGTTTGCCATGCCGAGCAGGGTGATGGTGTAAGCCTGGGCACGACCGCGCATGTTGCCGTTGTCTTTCTCGGCGGCAGAAAACAAAGCCAGGACGGGTTCATGCTGGGCTTTGATCCAAGGTTTGATGATGTCATAGGCTTCCCCGCGGGCTGGGGCGCTGCGCATGGAGAACTGCAGTTTGTAAAATAGCAGGTTGCTTTCAGCAAAATGGAAGGTGCTGCGCAGCACCTCCGCGATGTTTTGCGGCAGGTCGCGCCGGTACTCGCAGGCGTCCTTCAGGCGTTTGATATAGGGGGTGTAATTTTCCATCAGCAAAGCCTCCATGAGACCGCGCTTGCTGCGAAAATAATGGTAGAGGGTCGGCTTGGTAATGCCCGACTGGTCGCAAATCTCCTGCACGCCGGTGGCATCGTAGCCAAAGGAGGCAAACAGGATCAAGGCGTTCTCGAGGATAGTCTCACGGTTATTCATAGACTTACTATACCGTACGGTATACTTACTTGTCAAGCCCCAATGTCCATACAGCTAAAACTGACCAGGGCTTTTATTATGGATTGGACTAAGACTTCCTGTTTTGAAGAGTCTTTGTCGTCTCGATCAAATCCTTGACGGATGTTTTTGCGATCAGACGCGATATCGTCTCAAGGGGTAATTGATCCAGTTTCTTGAAGCGGATACAGGATTTGCCCATGTTGGGTTTGACGCCCATGGCGTCGAAAGCGTCCATCAATTCCTGGTACCCTTCCGGCAAATTCTCCAAAATCAGATCGCGAATGGCAGAAATGACCTCACGCCGCTCCTGCGTCAAACTTGCGAGGTAGTCAGTGGAGGCAGTTGTTGTGCTTGAAACTATGAGCATCCTTTATCGATTAGTGAGTCAATTCTATCCATCAGAATCCAAAAGACAAGAAATAGTAGAGGGAATCGTGAGGGAGGGCAATTTGGTTTTATTAAGGTGTTATTTGTGCTCCGGAGGGATTGCTTCAGTATAATAAGCGCATATGTCACCACTGGACGAAGAAAACAGGTTAAAAATGAGAGTTACCATGACCAAACCGGTGGAGGTGCTGCCCTATGACCCAGCCTGGCCGCTTCGCTTTGAGGAAGTGCGCAAGCATCTGCTGAGCATCCTCTCCGGACAGGACGTGCGCGTTGAGCATGTGGGCAGCACATCGGTACCTGATCTGGCAGCAAAACCAATTCTGGATATAGACATTGTCCTTCTCGATGGAGCGAACTTTACGGAAGTAAAGGCCTTGCTGGAGGCAAATGGATATTTGCACCTGGGCGACCTTGGCATCTTCGGGCGGGAAGCTTTCAAGTATCAAGGCAAACCCCAACTGATGCGCCACAACCTCTATGTGCTCCAGGCGGATGCGGATGAACTCAAACGGCACCTCACCTTTCGCGACTGGCTGCGCGGCCATCCGGAGGATCGCGAAGCGTACGCTCAGGCCAAAATGGCTGCAGCCCGGCAATTCCCGCATGACATCAGTGCTTACATCGACGCCAAAAGTGATGTCATTTTGGATATTTACAAGCGCTGTGGCTTATATCGTCCGCAGGATCTAACGGAGTTGGCGCGTTCCGTGCTAATCAATCGCTATGACCTGCGTGTTGATGAAATCGACTGCAATTCCCTGCAGCCAGGGGTTAGCCTTTGCCGCGCGGCAACAACGCAGGGGGTGTTTTATCTGCTGGCCTGGGAACAAGCCGGTTCTGCCAGCGGCGAGATCTCACTAGATCAGAGCGCTTTCGAAGGCATGATCGCGCTTCCTATACCTACCGCTTCTGGTCATCCACTGTGCAGAACACCATTTGCAATGTTCGCCCTGTTTGGATCTGAGCAGGATGCCCTGGCCTTTTTCAGCAGTGATCTTTGGAAGAATGCAGCCTGACTTTGAGGAGAAAAATGGATAATACCCAAAAATTCAGCGGAAAAGCCGATGTCTACCAACAAGCCCGCCCCAATTACGCCCAGGCATTGTTGGATTTTATTGCCCAAACTTGGGGGGTTGGCGAAGGCTCACTGGTGGCGGATACTGGCTCGGGCACAGGCATCTTCACGCGCCAATTACTTGGGCTGGGCGCAAAGGTTTTTGCCGTTGAACCCAACGCGGATATGCGCGCCAAAGCTGAAGAACTGCTTGGCGAGAATCCAAATTTTGTCTCAGTTGTTGGCACTGCCGAGCAGACAACTCTGCCCGACCACAGTTTTCACCTGGTCACCGCGGCTGCGGCATTCCACTGGTTTGACCCTGAGCTTTTCAGGCTAGAATGCGAGCGCATCCTGCTGCCCGGGGCGCCTGTCGTGTTGGCGTGGAACGAAGCGGGGATCTCAGCAGAGATCAACCTCGGTCGTGAACGCATCTTCAAGAAGTACTGCCCCAATTTCAAAGGCTTCAGCGGAGGGAAAGATGCCAGGAATCGCGCCAAACGCGCTTTTTTTGGAGAAGAGATTCAAGAGCGGCGCTTCTCAAACCCTCTTATCTATGACCGTCAGACCTTCGTCAATCGCGCCTTATCAGCCTCATATTCTTTGATTGAGACAGACCCGGAATTTAACTCTTACCGGGCAGAACTCGGAGAACTTTTTGATCAGCACGCAGCGGATGGGAAGATTGTGCTTCCACAGGATAGCGTGGCATATTTCAAGGGCTAAACACAGTCAGCAAACCTAAAAAACCAAACGAGACTCCGGAAATTTCGGAGAGTATGTGGACGAGGAAGACCTAAGACTTCTTTGAAGCTTTGAGAATTTCTTTTTCAGCAACGGCGATTTCGTCGATCACGGCACGGGCGTCCGCTTTTACCTCATCGGGCGTGGAGGGGGAGTGGTTGATGAGTTTCACGAGCTCAAAAGCTTGCTTGAGGGTATCTTTTACCTGGGCTGTGTAGCTGAAGTGCTCCCAACCAACTGATTTTGGCACGGGGATCTCACGCGCTTTTTTAATTAACTCACGTGCTTTACTGACACGCTTTTCGGGGGGCATTTGTCTGGCCATGTCACTCCTCTCACCATTGATCAGATTTTAACATGCCACCACCTTTTTTGTGTGGATGTTGCCTGGCTCGCATACTCCCTTCGGCACATTACTTGCAATAAGAATGTTGAGAAAAGCTCTGTTTTTCGAGTTGTTGGCTGTTCGCCTAAAGAGGTTGGTATGGAAAAAAATAAAAAAAGAAAGCGAAATACGCTGATTTTGCTGGCACTCCTGGCGCTTTTAATTGGCTTATTAATCCCATTTACCTGGCGGTCCTTTAAGGCGGTTAAAGCCTCTCTGATGCAGGAAAATACCCTTGAAAGCTTAACATCCAAAACAGATTCAGATAGCCTCTCTGGTATTTTGATGCATGGTGGTTGGGTCCCCAGCAGCACCCCCACAAATCGCCCAACCGCCACCTTCACAGCTACCATTCCCCCATCTGCTACTTCAACTGTGACAAACACACCACCCATCCCGCTCAATCTAACTTCAACTGTTATTAACACAGCCACGATCCCTCTAACTTCAACTCTGACCAAAACGGCAACTTATCCGCCCAAGCTTACTGAAACGACTAACCCTACACAAACTGCAACTTCACGTACTATCGTGCCGTTGGGGGAAACAGGAACACCTGAGTCTACCGAAACCAGCACACCGACATTCACACCGACCGTCACATTCACGCCCAACTCCACTTACACGGCGACTGCAAGCGCTTCACCTCCACCTTGCCTGCCTTGCACCGCAACAGCTCAAACTACTCTGACGGCCACGACTGCGCCAACTGAAACCGAAGTCCCGCCCACATCCGTTCCTTCCCTGCCCCCAACCGTAGGCCCTGGAGGAAACCCAGGTAATTACTCCACGCTGGGTTTTGTCTTTGGCTTAATCGCTGTGGCTGCTTTCTTCTTGTATTTCTCCGGGCTGATTGTCAGCAAACGCGACCCTGAATAAGGTTTTGTCTGCTCTTATGAAAAGGCGAGCCAACCCATTCTTTTTAGTCATCGGGATCATTTTCTCGCTGATGTCTGTTTTCATCCTGGTAAAAATGCGTCGATTCAAACAGCCTGACCAGAATGTAAGCTCGGTTTCCATGAAGCAGTCAGCTTCTGTCATCGAGAATGCCGATACCCCAGCTATATTGCCAGCCAAGCAGTTGGCAGAAGTTTTGCCCAAACCAGACGGGGAAGATGATCTGTGGATGACTTTCGGCGGGAGGAATTTGTTGGACCAACAGGTTGGATTTACTTTTTCCATGCGCTGTCCGGATGGTGAACAGGTGGAAATCCTGCCGATCGATATCATCCCATGGTATCCGGGCGTTTTTGAGGATGGAAAATTTGGCGTGGGGAAGGATCTCGCCGTAGCCTGGGAACACCTGGGTTACGAAGGCTTGTGGATCCACTCAGGCTGGGATTTCTGGCTGGAACGCTCTCCTGCCACCGACTTGCAGTACTTCCTGGAGACCAACGCGCTCAACGAAGTGCAGCCGCTCGAGAGTATGGAAGCGAGACTGAATGAGTGCCTTCTGGGCAGTGAGGTGGATGTTTATAGCCAGGCACTTTCGCGGCAGGGGAGGGTGACAGCGGCTGTGAGGATCCCTTCCGGGCAGGTGGAAGAGCTTTCACGCCATACCATGGATTTGGCGCCGTATCTTGCCAGCGCCTACCCTGAGAGCGGCTTTGCGGAATTAGACCCGGACGCGCTGCTGATCTATTTCTGCGGCAGAGCAGCTTTGGATGAGATCACGGATCCCGATGCCGATTACTGGACCCAGACGCGCTACATTATCGCGATTTCGCCGGTAGAATAAGCACGCAAAATTATCAAGAAATCATTACATTCCGGCTTCAGGCTTCTGTTGTTGCCCTTTTAACTGCACCAGGATAACCGCCGCCAGCATCACCGCGCAGCCCAGCCACTCCCTGCCGCTCAGCCTCTCCCCCAAAATGATCATCCCGCCCAACAGGGCGAAAACTGCCTCGAGGCTCATGATCAGGGATGCCAGGGCTGATTCAACCCTGCTTTGTCCAAAGACTTGCAAGGTGAAGCCAATCCCGACCGCTACAACCCCGGAATAGAGAAGTGGTCCCCAGGCAGATGGATCAAATGCAAACAAGCTGCTTTCGGTCGTCAAATTCACCGCCAATCCAAGCAGTGCGGCGGTCAGAAATTGGCCAAAAGCCAGCTCCAGAGCGTCCAGTTTCGGGGTGAAGTGGTCCAGCGCAAGGATTTGCAGAGCCCAAAACAGTGCCCCTATGAGAATTAGGATATCGCCTTTTTGAATGCTCATCTCCAGGTTTACCGATAGAAACCAGACCCCCACTAAAGCCAAAGCCACCCCTATCCAAACCCAGAGATTGACCTTTTTGCCCAGGAAGAAGCCGAATACGGGCACGAGCACCAGGTATAGCGCGGTCAGAAAGCCCGCTTTGGATGCGCTGGTGGTCAGGATCCCAAGCTGCTGCATACTTGTGCCGGCAAATAAAAACAGGCCTGCTAACACGCTGGGTAAAACATTGCCTCTCAAAAACCCCTTCCAATCGAGAGCATTGGGTTTCTTTTTGATAGCCTTCTTTAGAATCAAAACCGGCAGCAAAACCAAACAACCCAGAAAAAAACGTAAAGCAATAAAGGCGAAAGGCGGCATGCCTTCCATCGCTTGGCGTTGCGCCACAAACCCTGTCCCCCAGACGATTGCTGCCAACAGGAGCAACGCTTCTCCGGGGAGCTTGATGTTCCATTTATGCGCGTTGTTCATCCGCAGGATTATATTACAGGAGAGCGCTTTCAATTAATCGATTCTTGATTATGCAATGCCAGGTTTATTGCTTAAAGAGATTTGTCAGCCGGACTACGTCCTCTGTATGTATGCCTTTAATTAAGCGAAATTTCTTATCTATTTCTAACAAAGAAAATTCTACAAGAGGTTGAATGTGTTTCGGCTTTTTGTTACATTGGTATTATCAAAAACAATGAAATAGAGAGGATTTTAAAGACTATGAGTAAAAAATTAGATACCTACCTGGCAAATCTGGCGGTTAATTACATCAAATTGCATAACCTCCATTGGAATGTCGTTGGGAAATCATTTAAGCAAGCCCATGAATACCTTGAGGAAATCTATGACGCAACTACTGAGAGCCTCGACGCTGTTGCTGAATATCAGAAAATGACTGGCGATTTCCCGAAAGCATCACTCCAGAATTACCTCGAACTTGCCACAATCAAAGAGTTGGAAAGCAAAGAATATAAAATTGAAGAGGCCTTGAATACTGTCCTTGAGGATCAAAAACTTCTGCGGGATCTTGCCACTAAAATCCGCAACGAAGCTGACGAAAAGAACGAGTTTGGTCTGGTTGCCCTGATGGAAGATGAAGTAGCTGCTCATACCAAGCGCATCTGGTTCATCGAATCGATGCTCAAGTAACTTCTTGTTTTTTAGGAAGCATATAGGAGTACAAACAACGGACATAATCGGTCCGTTGTTTGTTATTTATCTCATAGACAATGCATTTCAAGGTCAGTCTAATTGGATACGTTTTTCAGAGCGAGACCTGGGGCGTGACGAAGTGCCCGTAGGTCATTGAAAAAAGCGGGCGGGTAGAGATATTATAGTTTTGTGTGCTTTCAATCCTCCATGTGAAGCTTAGCCGAAGCAATGGCTCGTCAGAGTGATGGATAGGATTAATTTCGGATAGGCGTAGGGTCGATGCGCCCAAAAGTCAACACCATCCCCCACAAGATGCTCATGTGCAGGAAGCTTCGCCCTAATTTGGAAAATTAAATCGCATGGAGAATTGAGGACGGGATGACTGATCCCTATGCCAGTTTACTGCGTCGTCAACCACGTTTATGGGCTTACCTTCCAGATATTTACCCAAGCATTCAGATGTGCCTTATCCGGCTCACAACTGAAATTGGATGAAAATCGCGTGTTGCCACTTGACCCCAAATGAATTCTGCCTATAATTGCACCTAATCGATCATTGAAATACTTTGACGAGGACTAGTAGCCGTAAAGACGGTGGCACAGAGAGCAGGAGCCGCTGAAAACCTGCCCACACGAATGCGTCGAATGGACCTCTGAGTTGCAGGGAGAACGCCCCAGGGCAAGTACCTCGTGCCGGAGATGCCACCGTTATCTGGGTAAAGGGTATCGCGATTTTATCGCCGTACTCAAAAAGAGTGAAGCTGGCTTATTCCCTGTGTGCATCACCAGGGATTTTTTGATTAAACAGGCTGGTTTAACCGGGGTGGCACCGCGGATTGCTGACACATTCGTCCCCAGTGGATGGATGTGTTTGATTTAAAACCAACAACCGAGGAGAATTGCCATGAAGAACCAGGAACAAACCCGTTACCACTTGAGCGAAAGCGATATTCCGCGCTTTTGGTACAACATGAACGCCGATAGCCCCGCACCCCCAACGCCTGTGTTCAACCCTGCCACCAAAGAACTGATCACCAAGGATGCTCTCGAAGCCCTTTTCCCACTCCCGCTCATTGAGCAAGAGATAACCATGGAACGCTACGTACCCATCCCTGAGGAAGTGCGCGAGATCTACAAACTTTATCGACCGACTTCTCTGATCCGGGCGCGGCGGCTTGAAAAAGCACTGGATACCCCTGCCCATATTTACTTCAAGTATGAGGGGGAATCTCCGGCGGGTTCACACAAGCTGAATTCCGCCATTCCCCAGGCTTTCTTCAACAAGATCAGCGGAACCCACGCGATGACCACCGAGACTGGCGCGGGTCAGTGGGGCAGCGCGCTGGCGATGGCGTGCCAGATGTTTGGGATCGACCTGGAAGTGTTCATGGTCAATGCCTCCTTCCTGGGCAAGCCCTACCGCCGCGTGATCATGGAGACTTTTGGGGCGCAGGTCTTCGCCAGCCCTTCCCCGCGTACAAAAAGTGGGCGAGGTTATCTTGAAAAACGTCCTGATCACCCCGGATCGCTCGGTATCGCCATCTCCGAAGCAGTCGAGGTGGCGGCAGAATCCGGTGGGAAAAAGAAGTATGGCTTAGGGTCGGTCCTCAACCACGTCATGCTGCACCAGACAGTCATCGGCGAAGAAGCCCTCAAGCAGATGGATCTGGCAGGAGAATATCCGGATGTGGTCATTGGGTGCGTGGGTGGCGGCTCCAACTTCTCAGGATTGGCGTTTCCATTCCTGAGGGAAAAACTGAAAGGGGAGCGGCAAACTCGCTTTTTGGCGGTTGAACCGAGCGCCACGCCCAGCCTGACCAAGGGCACCTATGGTTTCGATTATGGCGACAGCGCCGGGATCGTGCCCATCCTCAAGATGTACACCCTGGGCAGCGATTTTATTCCCGACCCCATTCATGCCGGCGGTCTCAGATACCACGGCATGGCACCCATCCTGAGCGGGCTATATAACGCCGGACTGGTTGAAGCTGTGGCGGTGGAACAGCGGGCTGTTTTTGAAGCGGCGATTCAATTCGCGCGTGCCGAAGGCATCGTGCCGGCGCCTGAATCCGCCCATGCCATTCGCACAGCCATTGATGAAGCCCTCGATGCGCGTGAAAAAGGCGAAAAGCGCGTCATCCTCTTCAATCTTTCAGGGCACGGCCTGCTGGATCTCTCTGCTTATGATCAGTATCTGCATAATGGAATGACGAACGGCGCGGTATCCGAAGCCCAGTTGGACGGTCTGGCTGAGCGGCTGCCAAAGGTCAATCTGCCGGGCTAAGCTCAGGCTTTGCTGCAAAGATTAACTTAGGGGAAGAAAGGTGATGAGGAGCAGTCCGTCTTATATGAATCTTATAGTAATTTGGTATTTTTAACCTAACGATAAAAAGAAAGAGGAGAAATATGAAACCTTATTACACTAACATTGAAAAAGACACCATCGAAAACACTGACTTCCGGCGAGTGCTTTACAGCGGAAAATTGCAGTTGGTTTTGATGTCACTGGAGCCCAAGGAAGATATTGGTCAGGAAGTGCATGATCACGTTGACCAGTTCTTCAGGTTTGAAGCCGGTGAAGGCAAAGTGGTCACTGAAGATGACGAGATCAACGTGAAGGATGGCGATGTGGTGGTCATTCCGGCAGGAACGGTCCACAACATTATCAACACCTCCGCGACAGAACGCCTGTCGATGTATACCATCTACTCTCCAGCCAACCATCCGCATGGCACGGTCGCCCACACCAAGCACGAAGCTGAAGAGCTCGAGAAGAATTATCCCCCCGAATTCCAGCACGCGCATTAGAATTTGGATGAATCACAAAACCCGGCGGTGTGCCGGGTTTTTTATATCAAGATTAACAATCCCCCGTACTCGGTACACCCCCACATGCGTGGGGAAAACTACTCGTACTTGTTGCACCTGTCCTCGTCAAGCGGTACACCCCTACATGCGTGGGGAAAACCATAGATTGCCGATGCCGCCACCCCCACCAGCAGGTACACCCCCACATGCGTGGGGAAAACGCTACGTTAATTTATAAACGCTTCCGCAAATAAGGTACACCCCCACATGCGTGGGGAAAACTTTCTCTATCGCCAGAAGGACACCGGCGCGGACGGTACACCCCCATATGCGTGGGGAAAACCATCTCTGCTTCAAATTCGACTGCTACCGGTTCGGTACACCCCCACATGCGTGGGGAAAACACAACCAAACGCAAGCACTTTGCAACCCGTTCAGGTACACCCCCACATGCGTGGGGAAAACCTGGAGCTGGCGGTGATCTGCAACCTGTACGGCGGTACACCCCCACATGCGTGGGGAAAACATAGTGACTATTACAGCAACAACTTTAGCCCAAGGTACACCCCCACATGCGTGGGGAAAACGTAGGATGAGCGAGCCAGTTATTCTCGCGATCAGGTACACCCCCACATGCGTGGGGAAAACTTATTTTCCTCCTTCCTGGTTGATTTTTGTAACGGTACACCCCCACATGCGTGGGGAAAACGTTTGCACCAATGACCGAGCGCATCCTGTTTTAGGTACACCCCCACATGCGTGGGGAAAACGTTAATCAGCCGTTCAATAAAATCAGCTGGCACGGTACACCCCCACATGCGTGGGGAAAACACCGGGACAGAAGAAACCACGCCAGATGGAAACGGTACACCCCCACATGCGTGGGGAAAACGGCTTCTTCGAGTGGCTCAAGGTCTTTCACCAAGGTACACCCCCACATGCGTGGGGAAAACGCCTGATTCATAATCACAGCCTTCACGCGTGCCAGGTACACCCCCACATGCGTGGGGAAAACCTGGAGCTGGCGGTGATCTGCAACCTGTACGGCGGTACACCCCCACATGCGTGGGGAAAACATAGTGACTATTACAGCAACAACTTTAGCCCAAGGTACACCCCCACATGCGTGGGGAAAACGTGCTCTGCCATTACGTCGGTAACGTTGTCATAGGTACACCCCCACATGCGTGGGGAAAACGCTTTTTTAGTGGTGGTCGTTTAGCCATAGTAAGGTACACCCCCACATGCGTGGGGAAAACATTCGGGGATATTCTTCGGTTCATTTGTTGTCCGGTACACCCCCACATGCGTGGGGAAAACCGCGCTCGAAATGAACGTGAATGTCATAAAGACGGTACACCCCCACATGCGTGGGGAAAACTAGCCTGACCGCGCATGAGAAATCATGGTCATAGGTACACCCCCACATGCGTGGGGAAAACGGTACTATTTCTGTCATGATTTTTTGCTCCTTAGGTACACCCCCACATGCGTGGGGAAAACACCTGCCCTTACTGTCACGGCGACAACACCTCAGGTACACCCCCACATGCGTGGGGAAAACTTCATCCGCCTTGTTTTTCGCGCGGCGTTCTGCGGTACACCCCCACATGCGTGGGGAAAACCTTCGTTGCTCCATATTGGGGCTTCCAGCGGTCGGTACACCCCCACATGCGTGGGGAAAACTCTTCCTCTTCGGTTTTACTCTTACTTTTACTAGGTACACCCCCACATGCGTGGGGAAAACTTAAGCGACAAAATGACACAGTTAAGCAGCATAGGTACACCCCCACATGCGTGGGGAAAACTAAGCGCGTCGCTTACTTGTACGCGGCACCTGCGGTACACCCCCACATGCGTGGGGAAAACAAAGCACCCTGCGTCAACTATCACGGCTATACCGGTACACCCCCACATGCGTGGGGAAAACAGTGATGCGATAAACAATCGCGTCCCAATTATCGGTACACCCCCACATGCGTGGGGAAAACGTAAAATATCCGCCAAGATAAATGTCACCATTAGGTACACCCCCACATGCGTGGGGAAAACCCAGAAGTGGCTTGCGCGGTTACTTCCGGAGTCGGTACACCCCCACATGCGTGGGGAAAACGTCACCATCTGCCTTTGGCGGTTTGAGGTTCAGGTACACCCCCACATGCGTGGGGAAAACTACCTTGAATCGGCTGGAAACGCGTACTCCCAAGGTACACCCCCACATGCGTGGGGAAAACTTGTTTTTGTTCGGTAATAAATTTCTTGGTAAACGGTACACCCCCACATGCGTGGGGAAAACCTCCTTCCACATCGCGCCGATACCCCATATTCCGGTACACCCCCACATGCGTGGGGAAAACCGCGTTGTCGTGGAAGCAACGGAAGGCACTCCCGGTACACCCCCACATGCGTGGGGAAAACGGTGTTGCCCGTGCCGAGAGTGCTGATGGTGGCGGTACACCCCCACATGCGTGGGGAAAACGCCGTGAAATCGTCGCCCTGATTGACGCATACCGGTACACCCCCACATGCGTGGGGAAAACCGTCGCCATAATCCGTCGAACGCCCGATGCGAGCGGTACACCCCCACATGCGTGGGGAAAACTCTGCCGAATTCGGTGCTATTAAGCCCGTCCAGCGGTACACCCCCACATGCGTGGGGAAAACCCAAGCTTCTTCGGGAACATTGAAGCGCTTCGCGGTACACCCCCACATGCGTGGGGAAAACTATTTTATTCTTTGCACCAAAACTTTTAGATCTCGGTACACCCCCACATGCGTGGGGAAAACCGATGGATTCCACCAAGCAAACCATCCTTTCTCGGTACACCCCCACATGCGTGGGGAAAACCGGCAGGAGAGGAGCAAAAGGAGTACCAAAGACGGTACACCCCCACATGCGTGGGGAAAACTGACTTCTTAGTTTGTAATTGGTCTAGAGGTTCGGTACACCCCCACATGCGTGGGGAAAACCATTCGGGTGGAAGCGCTGTCTCTTCGCGCCCCGGTACACCCCCACATGCGTGGGGAAAACGATTGCGACTGCTACGAGTAATTTTGATGTCCAGGTACACCCCCACATGCGTGGGGAAAACGTTTAGGTTCCGGATAGTGCCGGTGGTTACGGCGGTACACCCCCACATGCGTGGGGAAAACGATTGCATACTTATCGGAGACATCAATGCCCGCGGTACACCCCCACATGCGTGGGGAAAACGACTGCTTGCGTTCCACCCCCTCCGGGGATTGTCGGTACACCCCCACATGCGTGGGGAAAACCAAAACCTGTTGTCTTCGTATTCGCCCCTATTAGGTACACCCCCACATGCGTGGGGAAAACCACTCGTGAACCTGACATAGATCGTCGTGTCACGGTACACCCCCACATGCGTGGGGAAAACCCTTCGATTTTATACTAAATTCTCTCTTCTGTGTTGTCACTAAGAGGTCTAAGACGTTTTTTGCAGGTTCGCATTTTTTGGTCATCTGATTTTGCTTCAATCAATTGAAGTCCTTCTACTTCAACTACCTGTCTGGTTGTTTCTCCAGCCATGCGAATCTGAAATTTCTGCTCGTTCTTTGTGCTCCAAATTTGAATAACTCCACCTTCTCGAACTTTGTTTACACATTTCTCCCACAATTTATCCCTTACTCTGGCTGAGAGGTCTCCTACAAACACACCGGTTTTTGGTTCAATCAGCCATCGGCTGAGTTCGCCTCGTAAGCCAGTTGGAACGTTTTCAAGAATCATAATGATCATTCTGAAACAACTCCTTCCACAGATCAGAGGGTGGATCAAAACCAAAGTCTTCCTCCAGATTTTCTGGGATACTGAGTAGTTCATCAATATCCCTTAAAATACGTTCCAATAGTTTGTTTTCGACAAAATATTGGCGACAGCGTTCTCTGACACGAGCATCTACCTTTTCCAAACCTTGTGAAATCGTTTCGAATGCTGCTGGTATCGTTATTTCAGTCTTATACAAATCAGCAATGTCATATACAAATGACAACATCCTGCCTGTGTGCACAAAACCAAGTCCGGGAGAATATCCACCTGCAGTGATTGCTGAATGGCATATCCCATTTAGCAAAGCGTTTGCCGAAGATAGCGCATGGTTGATTGGATCGGAATCCAACCATGATGCACGGTTATAGTTTCTCCCCTTCCATTCAACGCCATACTTCTGGCTCGCATTTGCATATGCCTCACGAACTCTGACACCTTCCAATCCTCGGATTTGTGGCAGACTTAAGCCATCCTCCAAAATAACAGAGAATCGTTTCCTGTACATTTTTCGAACAATTTCCTCCCTTGTCAGGGGATTGCTGACCAATTCAGCCTGCCTGATTAAGTGATAAGAACGACGGGTTTCACCCACCCCATTCGCATAACAGCGAATACCATCCTCGCCCGACCACAGTATGGCACAGCCATTCTCCATTAGGACTTTGACAGCAGCATGGGTGATACTGGTTCCAGGTCCGAGGATTATCAAGCTTATCCAAGCAGCGGGCACTAAGGTTCTGCCACTTTCACAGATAGTTTCGATTGCGTTCTGGTTTCTATCCACAATAGCATGCTCTACATAGTGATATGAGAGGCTATCTCGCATTCTCGGTAATTCATGCAAATCGATTGGCATTTCTCTCCTATTCAATTGTTAAAGTTCAATAATGGTTAACACCGCTCTTTTTTGACAGCGAGAGCAAACCAAATCCAAAGCCTTTTGCTCCGCCAATTCCGCTTTTAACAGCGCTTACGAATAAACCCGGATCAGTTACTTCAAGGCTACCCTGGTAGAGGACAGACTGATGGGTGATGGTTTGTTTCTTCGAGTCTTCCAATTTTGTGCTAAGGATTTTTCCCAGGTCTGTGCTTTCCAAACTCAAGAGGTGAAAACCGTGCTGAGAGGCTTTGCGTTCCATCCATTGAAACTGTTCCTCCATTGAGCGTAGTTCAACCCGCTTACCGGCATAGTCGCCTTTATTGCGGCGGACAGTGGGGTTGCCTTCCAAACGAAAATAAAACAGCTCGCCCACGACTGGTTCGAGTTGAAAGGCTTTGACTTCAACAGACAGGGTTGGAAGACGGGCAGGTAAAAGACCGCTCCAGTGCGGGTTGACCTGGGTTTGAGCCAGCAATACGAGCGGTCGGATCTCGTCCTGGCTTGAGCGCTCAAGGCGATAAAGCAACCTGATTTCTTCGCGGGGCAGGTCTGGAAAAGCTGAGAGCAATGAGCGGTGTAATTCATAGCGATTCGAAACTACCTTGCGCACCAAGCGGTCGCGGGGATCTAATAAAAACCTGGTTAAGTACATTTCAGGCTCCTCTTTGAGCGGGGGGATCACACATTTCTATGCGTATTGAGCGATTCGTGAATTTTCTTTCGGCGAAATTTAACGGAACATCATGCCGTAGAAACGCTCCGTTTTCGTCTTCAATCAGCAGACGCAGTTTTCCTTCCCCATCAACCAACAAAGGGTAAGAATGCAATTCACTCTCAAGATTTCCATCTCGCAAGCCGTCGTCCAGCCATACTGAAGCTGTGGGGGGGAAGGCTTTACGCCCGAGATAAAGAAGCCATTTTGGCGAACGCAAGGCATCATCTATCTCTTTCAATTTAGCCAGTTCCCCTTCCAATCCAACTAAAAAAACCGCGTCAGCGAGATAGTAGCGGTGGGAGACGACAGCGTTTTTTGACATCGTACCATCCGACCTGAGGATATTTCCGGAAGTCTGGTAATCCAGCTGTAGTTTTCCCTCGCGGTCAACCCGGACACCCATGTGTAATTGTGCAAGGTCGGTCAGGTCAGCATCTCGTGCCCTGCCCAATGCGGCACAGATCAACCCAATCACACCGCTCTTGGATGGTTCACGGGCTGTATCCCTCTCGGTGAACAAGCTGGAAATGCCCCAGGACTGTAAAGGTGCCTGAAGTCGCAACAATAGCGTTGCCACGGCTAACCCCTTTCTACTTCAGATAAGACTCCATCCAACCAGGCTTCCAGGGTGGGCACTATGTATGGGCTGAGGTTTTTGAGAGAGGCATCCGTGCCAACCATCGCCACAAATGGAGAAGCTTCGCCGCCATAGAAGGCCTGAATATCACCCCAATAGGTATCAAGGGCTTCGATGGATGCAGTAAGGAGACTGGTGTCGCCGGAAGCATTAATAGGTTTTTCGAAAGCATTTGCCATCGACCAGGTTCCGCCATTCTTTCTGACCACTGCCATGAGGAAGGAGGGAGGGTTTTGGGCGGCAAAACTGTTCTGTTTACCGGTGGGGATTGCCAGTGCTGCTGCCTTCAGAAAACCCCGTACAGATGCCCGGGCGAAGTCTTCTTCACCGTCGAGGTTCCTGACCAGTTGGTTGAAATCAATGTTGGCATAGCGATAAAATGTGGCAGCATTGAATCCAACTACACCCATCATGCCAGCACCAGTTTCACCTTCTTTTTGAAGATCGTCGACTGCAGTGAAAAAATCAAACTCCATGTTGGCTCGGTGTGTGGAGATGGCATGTGCTACCTGAGCAGCTGCGTCCAGGTTTAGTTTAGGTTCTTCAGCCAGCATTCTGCCAAACATCGCAATATCAGGTGCGGAAGTGCGATTTTGGAAGATTTTTATGAAGTCATTAACAATACCGGTCATTACTTCTTTGCGCCCCTTTTCTTCAGCGAGTTTGTCCCATTCATCGAGGAGGCGGTAGGTGAGCATCTCTTTCTCTTCCTGATTGGTATAGAACAAAACCTTGCTTTGTTCTGGCTTCTTTGCATCCACGCCACCGAGCAGGGCACTGACAAGATCAGAAGCGGCTTTATCTGACTCTTCCTTCGGCTTGCCTTCACTTTGAAGCAAGTCAGAAATGATGGTCGCAAGCAGTCGGGTTCGGTAAGCTGTTTCCACATTGGTCTCTTCTTCGAAAGAAGGATGTGAGCGAATGGAGCGCTTGATGCACTGACTTGAAATACGTGCACGGCGGACACCACCAAAGACACAGTCCTTGGGGCTGTTACTTTCATCTCGGTTGAGATTTGAAGGGGCAAAATTTTGCAGGATGTGTAATTCGATAAACATGATTATTCGTTCTCCTTTTCGGTTATGTCTGATGATTCGGGTTGGTCTTTAACCTGGTATTTCCAATAGCCATTCGCCCACTGCCTTTGCACTGATTGGGTGGCTGAATTCCAATACTGCAGATCGTAAAACAGTTGCTCCCAGTTGACAGGAATATCCTCTCCACGTAAGAGACTGAGGATCTGTTTGATCAGGGTGGGGGTGTCATCCCGATGGGCTTTCAACAAATTAGTGAAGCGAGCTTCAAAGGAAGCAGATTGTTCTTGCTTAGCTTTGAGCTGGCGGCAATGCGTGCCAAAGTTGCCCTGGTCTGTTGTGAGCACCTTGCCCGAGGCGCCAGCCTGGTAGTAAGCGAAAAGGCTGGCGATGATGTAATACACTTTTTCTTTCCAGGTGTTCCGGGCGTCTTCTGGCACCCAGGGCGCAACATACTGGAACATCGCCGGCGAAGTACCAGGCTGACCCGACAAACCCCGCCTGAGGTCAGCAAGAGCAGCCCGATTGCTGGTTTCCACCAAAGCGTACAAATACTTGATGAAGGGATTTTTTACTATGACATTACTCACTTTGACTCCTTCTGTTCTGGATTGAATGCTTCACGCAGCTTGTAACCCAACTGCATTTCAGCTTTTGCCCGGGCTTTCAAACTGGAAGCGTCTTCACCTGTCATCTCGGCTGCTGCCGCCAGGCTATCAACAGCGGCTTTCCTTAAGGCAGACTTCCAATCTTCCATAGCATTGCCGTCTTGAGGAAGCTGATTCAGTAGCTGATAAAAATGGGATTCCAGGGTTCCCCAAAAACGTTGTTCCATATTGATGTGGTTGTAGAGTGCGCCTACCATCTTTTTATCCGGCGACATGCCCTCATTTACATCCTGGTCTGGGTAAATCTTGAAGCTTGCCAGAGTGGATGTAGCGAAATAAAGGGCAGTCCGAACATTTTCAGCCAGGGTGAGCGCTTCTTGAAGGCGCAGATGGAGATCTGGGTCCTCCAGGTAGATTGTGGGAGCGTCAAAACGCTCGTGGACATAATCATAGGTGATCTTTTTGCCTGGTTCTGTTATCATCCCGTAGAGATCTAACCGGATTTTTTCGTTCTGCAGGATGCCTTGATCTATCAAATTATCGAAAAGTTTTCTGGAGATAGGGAGATCGGAAAACATAGGATTTTTATCCAGGATTGCAGTGCTATCACGCCAGATCACTCCATTCGTCCGAAAACGCAAGGGTTTGAATGTGGTTACTCCTTTTTCGATGACAAAACTATTCAGATAATAGGGATTAGCAAAGGTCTCAATAAGATGAAGACCAGGTGCGCTAAACCAATCTTTGACCATTACCTGACCGGAGATAGACTCAGGGATCAGAAGGATTCGTCGGCTTTGAAGCGTTAACAGATCCAGTAATCCTTCAGGTACACCGCTGGAATTGGCAAAAGGATCGTCCTTTTGCCAGCAGGGATGGTTGCCTGTTCCTCGGGAAATCACATCTTGTTCAGCAGGGATCATATTTTGTAACAAGGATTCGAACAAATTTGCCCCTCTGCAGAAGAAGGTAATCCCGCGGCTGAAGGCTGAATCTTTGTAATATTTATCTTTTCCGATACTGGCGGCGGTCATTCCCCCCAGGCTATAAGGCTGGATCAGGACCAGTATTTGAGCGACTTCTACCAGTGAATACCATTTATCTTCTGCATCCATGGAATGATCAAAGAGGGTGGCATTGGAACCCGATGAAAGATGCATGAGCAATCCCTTGATACTTTTTGGAACAGGGCTCTCGCCAGTTTTTAGATTTTGCAGGTCTTTTTCTCGCATTCCGAATTTGGGATCCTGATAGAAAGGATGGTCCTGGTCAAACAGATCAAAGCGATCGTGCCATCTATTAATGTACTCTTCGGTAGCGGCTTCTGGAAACCTGCTGTTTTGATAAAGCCGATCCCAATCCTCCAAATCCTTCATAGGGTGAGCGGAAGAGGTAAACGCCAGCAGGAAAAGAAACATTGCGGCGTTCATAATGGGCAGGTCGGCTGCCAGTCCGGTAAGGTTGTGAGCTTGGGAAATCACCTCGCGGATATTGAGTAGGAGATAATCCTTATTCTTACCCAGGCAAGGTATCCATTTTTCTTCAATCAAGTTAAAACTAATCGTCATTCAGCCTCCTATGTTTGTAATTATCTAAATAGATCAAGTCCGGTTCATTTTCTGTATGCTTAAGCCTGTCTGAGGATTAAGGCTCAGCTCAAATCCGTTACATTCACAACGCCCATCTTTAAAAACAAAGGGAAAGTGCCATCGGAGAGCGGCGTGTGCACGGAAACCCTGTGGGATTGGGGGAGAGTTCTCAATAAATCGAGCCACAAAGTCATGATTGCTGACTGTGGCGGAAGCGATCAGACACCGGATAATTTGGTCGTTGGTGAGGTTTTTGTCCAGTTCAATTGCTTGCGTATCGTCAAGTATGTGGAGCCCCTCCTCCTTCTCTTCCAGACAAACAATTTGGATAGTTGGGTCAATCTCCCGGGTGGGAGCATTAACCAATCGACGATATAATGATTGCGGGTCATCACCAAAAAAAGTAGATTGTGAAGAGATGAAATCTTTATCGACAGACGGAAGGAGGTAATTGTGAGCATTCTGTTGGCTGGAAGAAGCGGATTTGTCCATCTCATTTCTAGCTTTTTCAAGAGCGGGTAAATCGTCGAAACGGTCTTCGTAAACAAAATGTATCAGGTTGTCCGATTCCAGAGGTAGGGTTAATTCGGTTTTTCCCTTCAAGATTGACCATGTCTTTCCGAGCGTATATGCATCGTAGACATATTTATCGCTACCCTGTGTCAGGATTTCTTCGAGGGTAGGATAAGTGCTTATGATGCAATGAGGTTCTGAGAAAGAAGCAGGGCGGTTGCTACTTACAGCGTGACGATGCAGTCTGCCGATGCGTTGAATGAGCAGATCAATGGGTGCCAAATCAGTTATCATGAGGTCAAAATCCAGGTCCAAGCTTTGTTCAATTACCTGTGTAGCCACGAGGATTGCCCTTGAAGGACGCGATCGTGTGTCTTTACCAAACAAGTTGAGCACTCTATCTTCAATTTTTTTCCTCCAGCCGAAGGGAAAACTACTGTGAAACAGGATCAGTATGGTTTCCTCTTCTGGAAGCACCTGGAGCAGGCGAGTGTAAACTTGTTGAGCACGTTTGACCGTGTTGCAGACTACTGCAACACAACCGCCACCACCCAGGCAGTCTCGGAGTAATCCGGCAATGGTGTCGACTTCCCTATCGACCCAAGTTAATTTGATGGTGCGATTTTCGCCAATTCCAGCACTGAGCACCTGGGTGTCTGTGTTGGTGGCGAGTGTTATGCGGGGGAAATCTAGCCGGGTGAGTGTTTCATTTCTTCCTGTGTAAGCAGTGATGAGGGCCGTTTTTGCCTTTTCAGGCAGAGTCGCCGTCAGAATAATTACAGAAGTTCCAACCATGCGAAGCCATTGGAGGAGGGTTGAGAAAATCTCGTTCATGTAAACGTCGTAAGCATGGACCTCATCAAAGATCAGTACTTTATGGCTCAAGCCAAATAATCGGAGAAAAAAGAATCTTGAACGTAATACTGAATAAAAAGTCTGATCTACTGTACCGACTCCAAAGGGAGCAAGCAGAGTTTTCTTCCTGGGGAGAAACCAACTGTGGCTGTGAATATTGCCATTGTTTTCCTCTGACCAGATATTGGTGGGGATAAAAGATTGCATTTTATCGTGCAGCAGGGCGTTACCGTGCACAAGGTGGAGATTGAGATCATCTTCTGGATACCGTTCAGTGAGGAATTGTTTAACGCGGCCATACATCTGGTTGCTTGTCGCCTGGGTGGGCATAGCAATGTAAAAACCACTCAACCGATCCTTCTGTAATATTTGGTCAGCCACATAGAGAGCGGCTTCAGTTTTTCCGGATCCAGTTTGCGATTCAACAATTGCGAGGAACGGGAAGTCAATTGTCTCTGTCAAATCAATAACCGCACTTTGAAGGCTGTTAGGTGTGAATCCTGGAAATAGATCGTGAAAAGTCAGCGGTTTTCCAGTTGATCTCCAGCCCATCCATCCGAGTGATTTCAATGCATTATGAGCATTTTCTCTCGCACGTTCAAAGTAGTTTTCAGGAGTTTTGGTTGGGCGTTCAAAACCAAAACATTCCTCATTTGAGGAAATCCAATCGGCCGTAGTCGTGAAACCAGTCAGCAGCATCAGAAAAGGGTTTAATGCCAGGGTTGTGTCTGGATAACGATTTGGGGTTGGGGGATTAAGGATAGCTTGCAACAGAAACGCTAAGTCTGCTTGGAGAGATTGCCAGTTCTGATCACCAACATGATAGCGTGAGAGACTATGCTGGTTTATTTGCGCACTTGACGGGAATTCGCCATGGTGTCCGCCCAATGCCGTCGAAATGGCATTGCGAAATTTACACGGGATTGTGGGGTCGTGTTGTTCCATAAGCCGCCGGACGATCAGAGTTGTGGCTGTAGCATGGAAACCCTCAGGTTCAATTGCACGGGATGGAAAAGACAGACCCATGTTGGATAAAGTTAGCATGCGCTCCGGATTTTTACGTTGAAATTCAGGTCCGGCCTTGCCTATGTCATGTAAGCCAATCCAGAAGGAGAGTAAATGACCAGCACTTAAATTGGATATTCCAAAAGTGGATGTCAAATCTTCTTTAAACGAGTCCGAAAGGCACTCATTCCACATTTCCAAGGCAACTGCCGAGGCATCCAGCATGTGATAGATCAAGGGATGATAGTTGGAATTATCCTTAGGAGAATATTTTCCCCAAAGTTGATATAGCGGATGGTCGAGGTCTCCTGGATTAGGCATGTCCCCGTTCAAGTTATCGAAAAGTAATAGTCGTTAGAATCACATTCTAAGTCGAATAAGACGCATTAAGTCATCCATAATGCTTTTTTTGCGAACAAGCTTATTGTATCATACGAAAACTAACCCCCACCACATTACGGTTTAATGCCAGATTCCACTTGTGTCAGATTCCACTTGTCAGATTCCACGTGTCAAGGCAATACTTGACATTTTCGCGGGTTATTGTGATATACTAAGCCTCCGCGTCTCGAGCAGGTTGAGGCGCTTATCTTACGTAAGTACTTGAAGGGAAGTTATGATGAACCATACAGAATTATTGAAGTCTGTTGAAACCGAGAAGAATGCCAAGATCCCGGATCTGTTCCCCGGGGATACTGTCAGCGTGCACACAATTATTAAAGAAGGCGATCGCGAACGCATCCAGGAATTCAAGGGTGTGGTTCTCTACGTACGCGGTAGCGGCAACGACAGCACTTTTGCTGTCCGCCGTGTTGCCAGCAATGGAATCGGCGTTGAGCGTATCTTCCTCTTCAATTCCCCCCGCATCGCGAAAGTGGTGGTTGAACGCCACAACAAAGTACGCCGCGCCCGGCTGTACTTCTTACGCGAACGCACCGGTAAGAGCGCGCGCCTGAAGCAGCGTTTCTAAACCGAGAATTTTTCTTCTGCACCTTAAAAGCCTTCTCCGTTTCCTGACCAGACGGGAGGGCTTTTACATTTAACTTTTCCGGAGATTTCCATGACAACTCGCATCGCCCTCGCCGCCTTCCGCATCCAAAAACCCGGTAGTACCCCCGCTTATTCGTCAAGAGAGGAACTGGTTCGCGCCATCCTGGCTGCCGGCGGCAGGCCCTATCTTCTGCCCTCTGCGTTAGCGCTTGAGGATATCCCTGAGGTTTTGAGTGAGTTTGATGGGCTGTTCATCTCTGGCGGCGGGGATATCCACCCGGATTTTTTCGGTGGGGAGATGCATCAGAGCCTGAGCGGGATTGATCACGAACGCGACGAATTCGAGCTGGCGCTCTGCCGGCAGGCTGTGGCAATGGATAAGCCGCTGTTGGGGATCTGCCGCGGGCAGCAGGTGCTTAATGTGGCAATGGGCGGCAACCTGGTGGAGGATATCCCCAGCATGCTCCCGGATGCCGGTAAACACCAATGGTGGCCAAACTACCAGCGCGGTCGGCTTTCCCACTCTGTAAAACTGGAAAAAGGCAGCCTTTTAGCGGAGGTCATGGGCGGCACGGAGTTTGACGTGAACAGCCTGCATCACCAATCTGTGAAGGATCTTGGAGAGGGATTGAAGGTTACGGCGACAGCTCCGGACGGGGTGATTGAAGCGCTGGAGATGTCAGGTAAACGCTTTGTGGTGAGCGTGCAGTGGCATCCGGAATGGCTGCCCGATTCGGCGCCAATGCGGCAGATTTTCAAGGCTTTTGTGGACGCAAGCGGACAAGGTTTGGTTGGTTAAGGCCGGCATCCGGCGGTTTTAGGTGGCGGATTGACGAAAAGAGCGTCAATCTCACCCACCCAACGGGTAAAATTAAATATACTCTTACTCACCAAAATCGCCCTGATGCTTGTTGACTAAATCTGGATCTATTATCTGAAATTCATAATTGTTATCATGATGATAATCTCTGAAACTTGACCTCTTCCATCCATCACAAGTTTCCATCAGACCGTGTTTAATGGGATTGTAATGAATGACTCCATTGCAAAAAGGGATCTCAATTAGACAAAAACCGAAAACTTTAAGAAAATCAAGACATGTTCAAAACAAATACCAAACACCTACAGCCCGCAATAATTACCGCCGCCAGTGAACTTCCTGAGAAGCAACAGAAACGCTTGAAAGCCTCATGGGCAGACACTTTTTATCAGGAATTATTTTGTCGGCTTGATGA
>Ga0228535_1000976_pt1 | contig 58048 bp, 44 predicted proteins | sample SJ1metagenome_FD_168457 | JGI IMG/M metagenome (GOLD analysis project Ga0228535, IMG submission 168457) | Enriched culture of PCE-dechlorinating microbial communities from Ithaca, New York, USA - SJ1 | ecosystem: Engineered > Modeled > Simulated communities (microbial... > Unclassified | place...
TCTATATCGCCCTTGTTGGATATGAGCCTGATCCGTCCGCCGACATCGCGCACGCTCACTTTGCCCTGTTCGGAGACGGCCGCCACGTTCTTTTCGACTTGATCGATGAAGGCCGACCCGTTCTGTATCTCCACCTGGACCGAACCTGAAATTCTGCTGCACTTGAGCACGCCGTCGATGCTCCTCGCGGAGCAGCCTTCGCTGCCCTCGATATTGATGGCCCCGCTCACGCTCGAAGCCTCGACGAATTTGGCGTCCCTGACGCCGATATTGCCATGTTCGGTGATGACGAGCACATTTGAAGGCATGTCGCGCACCTGAATCGAACCTCTTGAGGAGTGCACTTCGATGTCGGAGATCTGTGGCGGGATGAAGACATTGCATTTGCTGATCCGCACGAAATCATTCGCCATCACATCGAGAATGGCGATGCTCTCGGCGTGCCGAACCCTGCAGGACCATGCATCGATTTCGGCGGAAGCACCTTCCAGTTCAACACAATAGCGAAGCTCCGCATCGTCTGACTTTGTAACGGTGATATCTCCCTCTGAAACACGGAGCACAATCCGCCGGACATTTTCTATGCTCTGGACATCCTCGACAAACCGAAAATCTATGTCAACACCCTCGGTGCGCATCCAACATTGCCTCCACGTGCTGAATCCGATCCGTACCTGCCCCAGGCCCTGGGGTAGAAAATTGATTATTTATTAAAAATTATACCACAGCTTGTTATCTTTGACGAGAACCTAAAGAGCAGCAGCTTCTCAACCTATTGAAACCTTTTACAACATACAGCATTATTCCTCAAACCATCGAGGAGGATATCGTGTATAAACCCGTTGACCCCAAGGTCAACTTCCCTCAACAGGAAGAGTCGGTCGTTCAATTCTGGGAAGAGCGAAGGATATTTCAAAAATCCATTTCGCAGCGGGAAAGTGCGCCGGAATTCGTCTTCTATGACGGCCCCCCCTTCGCGACCGGTCTGCCTCACTTTGGCCATTTTGTTCCGGGTACGATCAAGGATATTATCCCTCGATATAAAACCATGCGCGGCTATCGCGTCGAACGGCGCTTCGGCTGGGACTGTCACGGCCTTCCCGTCGAAACCCTCATCGAAAAGGAGCTTGGGCTCAACTCGAAGACCGACATCGAGCGATTCGGCATCGCAGAATTCAATGAGGCCTGCCGCGTCTCGGTCCTCCGCTACGTCAAAGAGTGGCGCCAGATCGTCACGCGCCTCGGGCGCTGGGTCGACTTTGACCACGACTACAAGACGATGGACCCCGATTACATGGAATCGATCTGGTGGGTCATCAAATCGCTCTGGGACAGGGGCCTCATCTATGAAGGTCACTATATCCTTCCGTACTGTCCGCGATGCTCGACGGTCTTGTCGAATCACGAGCTTTCCTTGGGCGGCTACAAAGATGTCCACGACCCGGCAATCACGGTGCGGTTCAAAATAACGGGCGTTCCGGCAGCGAACAGGGACCATGCCCTGGCCAACCTCGCAGACGGCTCGTCCTACTTCGTCGCCTGGACCACGACGCCGTGGACTCTGCCATCGAACCTCGCGCTCGCGCTCGGATCGGATATCGACTATGTCTGCGTCGTAGACGGCGACGAACGCTATATCCTCGCCGAGTCGAGATTGAACGCCTACTATAAACACCCGGAATCGCTGCAGCTCGCCTGGAAGAAAAAGGGCAGCGAGCTCGCGGGCATCCGGTATGAGCCGCTGTTCCCCTACTTCGCTTCCCTTTCGGAAAAGGGAGCCTTCGTCACGGTGCTCGGCGACCATGTCACGACCGAAGACGGCTCCGGCATTGTCCACACCGCACCGGGCTTCGGCGAAGACGACTACAATGTGCTGCGCGGCACGGGCATCCCCACAGTGTGCCCCATCGACGCCGAATGCAAATTCACCGACGAGGTGCCCGACTACAAAGGCATTTTCGTCAAAGATACCGACAAGGCAATCATGGAGCGCCTCAAAAAGGAAGGCAAACTCATCAAGCGCGAGCAGATCCTGCACGCGTATCCCCACTGCTGGCGCTGCGGCAGCCCCCTCATCTACAGGGCAATCTCGAGCTGGTTTGTAAAAATCGAACCTGTGAAAGGCTCCATGCTCAAAGCGAACAAGGGTATCTATTGGGTGCCCTCGCACATCCGCGACGGGCGCTTCGGCAAATGGCTCGAAAATGCGCGCGACTGGGCGATCAGCCGCAACCGCTACTGGGGCAATCCCCTCCCCGTCTGGAAATGCGATACCTGCGACAAGACCGTCTGCGTGGGGTCCCGCAAGGAGCTCGCCGATCTCGGTGGCAAAGTGCCGGAAGATCTCCACAAGCACTACATCGACAAGGTGACGTTCCCCTGCTCCTGCGGAGGCACGATGCGTCGCATCCCCGAAGTCCTCGACTGCTGGTTCGAGTCCGGCGCGATGCCCTATGCGCAGAACCACTATCCGTTCGAAGACAAAGAGAACTGCGAAAAGAGATTCCCCGCAGATTTCATCTGCGAGGGGCTCGATCAGACTCGTGGCTGGTTCTACACCCTGACAGTCCTCGCCGCGGCGCTCTTCGACCGGACGGCCTTCAAGGCATGCGTCGTCAACGGCCTCGTCCTCGCCGAAGACGGCAAGAAAATGTCCAAGAGCCTGCGCAACTACACCGATCCCTCCGAAGTGATGGATAAGTTCGGCGCCGACGCCCTCAGGTTCTTCCTCATGAATTCAGCCGTGACAAAGGCGGAGGACCTCTGCTATTCGGACGAGGGCGTAAAGGAAGTGCTCAAAAGCGTCCTCATTCCGCTCTGGAACGCCTACAGCTTCTTCGTCACCTACGCCAACATCGATGGATTCGTCGCAGAAGGCTTCGACTGCAGCGGCGTCGAAAATCCGCTCGACAAGTGGATCCTGTCGGTGTGCGAGAAGCTGGTCGCCGATGTCACCGCGGGACTGGAAGTCTATGACATGCAGGCGGCCATCGGCCCGATGGTCGAATTTGTCGACAGTCTCAACAACTGGTATATCCGCCGTTCGCGCCGCCGCTTCTGGAAATCGGAGAACGACGAGGACAAGAAAAACGCGTACCAGACCCTGTACCGCGTGCTGCGCCGCCTGACTCTCGTGATGGCCCCCGTCATCCCCTTCATCACGGAGACCATCTACCAGAACCTCAGACTCGAGCGCGAACCAGAATCGATCCACCTCGCCAACTGGCCTGTCGAAGAAGCGCAGTATCGAAACCTCGGGCTGGAACGGGACATGCGCATCGTCCGTCAGGCTGTTTCGATGGGGCGTGCGCTCCGGGTCGCCAACGACCTCAAAATCCGTCAGCCGCTCGCCTCGGTGCAGCTCATAACCCGCCAGCCCGAAGAGCAGGAAGTGCTGACGCGCATGGAAGACATTCTCCGCGAAGAGCTCAATGTCAAATCCGTCGTCATCCACGAAAAGGAAGAAGACCTCGTGGAATATCACGCGAAGGCGAACTTCCGGGTGCTCGGCAAGGAGCTCGGCCCGGACATGAAGGAAGCCGCGGCGCACATCGCCGCCCTGGACAGTGCGGAGATCGCGCGCATCCTGAACGGCGAAACAGTGCCTCTCGCTCTCCGCTCGGGCAGAACCATCGGCCTCGACGCGGAGCGCGTCGAAGTTGTCCGCGAAGAAAGGCAGGGGCTCAAGGTGCTCAACGAGGGCACCCTCACCGTGGCGCTCGATACGACCATCACTGCGGACCTCCTCCATGAAGGGTATGTGCGCGACCTCATCCGCGGCATTCAGAATGCCCGCAAGGAAGCAGGCTTCGAGGTCACTGACCGGATCGTGCTGAGAGTATTTGGCGACGAGGACCTCCACACCGCACTCGACCGGTTCAGACAACTCGTCGCCGAGGAGACGCTCGCGGTGAAGATCGAGTGGTCCGGGCAGGCCACGGAGACCCCGGTGGAAGCCGGCGAGAAAACCTGGACCGTGAGCCTCACAAAGGCATAATGCCGGACAAGAGCGCCGGATTGAGATACGGCTTTACTGCGCTCCACGGCAGTACGAGGATGAATTCTCCCATATACCATGGGGCGATCTGATAGCGGTCGTATTCAAAGCCGATGCCGCTTCCGCAGACGAAGATATTCTCGGATGGCCTTATGTCCGGCTCGAAGAAGCCCAGTGTCCTCAGGTCGATCTGAGCCTGGGCGTTGCCATCAGCGCCTGCGTGGCCGCCCGAAACCCCGGTGTCTGATACAGTCTTCCCCCGTACACCCCGGAAGTCGCTCTGTCTCACCAGCTCAGCCTTGAGAAGCGAAGAGAGCTCTGTCTTCCAGTCATCTCCTGAAAAAATGTCGCCGGGGCCGAGCCGCACCCCCGTCTTCCGGTCGATGACATCGAAGGCTGTCGATGCAGCGCCATGCGCCCCTCCATTGAACAGGTAATGCTGGGTTGCGACACTCACGACACTGTCCGAAATAAAAACGGGATATTCGATCTCTTCGTACTCGAGCGGGGGGATGGGCGGCTGCGGCTGACCAGACGACCCCTGATACACATTGAGGGGAGCAGATTCCTGTTGCACCTGCCTGAAGGCCGCCATCTGGTACGGAGATTTGCCGCGCCTCAGCACCTCATCGAACACATGAACCTGAGTCTTCTGTCTCGCACCAAGATACTGAAGACGGAGCGAAGTGCTGTGTCCGCCTTCCTGCGTTGTATACTGGGCAGCCAGGATGCGCAAGCTTTCTGCCGCTTTCAGGCCCTTTCCCCTGACCGTGACTTCTTTCAGGGCAGGTGGTTTATAGTGCACTTCGACCGAAGCACCCCGCACCACGGCGGTCAACCGGAGTCCATCCATGCCCCCGTCGCCCAGAGAGAGCGTGCGCACATTCCCGTCCGCCCCTGCTTCCACTATTCTTCCATAAAGGCCCTGCGCTTCCCACTCGAGAAATCCCTGGACCCTGGCGTTATTCGAAACGAGGACCAGCCTGAAACCTTCCCCCTGATTTTCCCAGGCATCGAGCTTCGAAGGAATCCGCACGAATCCTTTCGGAAACGGTGGAGAAACGACCTCACAGCCAGCGATGAGAAAAGAAAGCATGCCGAGTAGGACAATTTTCCCCAGCACCGCCATCGGGCGATGGCAATTCCCAAAATCTCTTCCTCTCATGAACCATCCAGCTCCTGCCGATACTATAACAGAAAGCACATTCATTTTTCGCACTTTTTTACGGAAAAAATGTGTTATCCAGAGAATGAAGTGTTATAATATATATGCAGACAAATAATATTCCTATTCCCAAGGAAAAGATTAGACAGAGGAGGCAATTTAAGGGAAGAAATTTTGTTTTTCTTGTTTACTCGATCGTGATATGGTTATATCATTAGAGAAAAGACTGTAATATCCCAGGAGGGTAGCGATGAAATTTGTGAAACGGTTTCTCCCTCTGATGGTGGTAGGCATATTGATCTTCGCATCATGCGCCACCAACACCGGTCAGGTACCAAAGGAAGCAGAAACACCACCAGTCACCCAGGAGGCACAGGCTCAGCCTCAGGAACAACCTCAGCAACCTTCTGTAGAGAAATACGAGCTGCAGAACTTATTCCAGCAGGCCAATACCCTGAAGGCTGAAGCGACAGATTTCGACCTGAATTCAGTGGATCCCGACGGTTTCCTCGCGGCGAGCAACAAGCACGATGCCGTTGCTGCGCAATATCAAGATCTTGTTGAGACTCCGGCCGAGTATGATGGTGTGAAGGCATACCCACTGAAACAGGATCTCGAGGACCTTGTGGCAGAGTGGACTCAGGTTGTTGAGAAAGGCTTGCCGCTCCGCGCAGATGCAGAAAAGAATGCAGCGGATGAGACGAGAGCTGCGGCGATGAACGCCGATGCGCCGTCACAGGCGCCGGCACAGTATGATGCCGGCCTGCAGTACTATTCGCAGGCTTCGACAGAGTACGACGCCGCCAATTACAAAGAAGCCATTACATCATATCAGCTCGCCGGTGCCGCATTTGACAGCGCCGCCGCAGCTGCAGAGGTGAATGTGCTCCGCGCAGACATCGAGAAGAACGGCTATTCCGGATACGAAAGCATTCAGATGTATTTCTCGATGGGCGAGGACAAGTACAAAGAAGCCCAGGATCTGTGGCAGAAAAATACGCTCGACGACATAAAAGCGTCGACGGCTGCCTTCAAAGAGGCCCAGAGCTACTATTCCTTCGTGGAGACCAAGGGCTCCGAGCTCAAGGCGCTTGAAGGCAAGGACAAGGCTGTAGCCGCCCAAGAGGAAGCTCTTCAGGTGAAAGCCGATGTCAATGCCCCCGACGATTATCAGCAGGCCGTGGATATCCTGGCTGAAGCCGATAAAAATATGCAGGACGGCAGCTATGCGAGCGCATATTCCGGGTATCTGGATGCCGTGAGCGCTTTTGAGGCCTCCCGCGATGTGGCCAGTGCCAAAGAGCAGGAAGTTACCGATGCCATAGCGAAAGCCGAAATCGGCTTCGCAGAGGCAAAGGACAGGGCTTCCGAACTCGGGCTGGAAGAGAACATCTATCTCACCGCCGCTGCTGAACACCTCGACAAAGCCAAGGCTCTTAAGGAAGAGGTTCAGTACAACGATGCACTGTTCGAGACCAACGAAGTGTTCAACTACATTGGCCTTTCTGACAACTTCGTGCAGGAAGAGACCCAGACACGGGAAAAAGCTCGCCTCGAGCAGCTCGAAAAAGACAAGGCCGCCGCTGAGGCGGCGATTGCCGATGCAAAGGCGCGCATAGCCTGGGCCGACGAAGTGGACCTCAAGTCGGACTATCCGCAGGAATATACCGATGCCTCAACCTCAATGTCCGGCGCCGAGATAGCCTACAACAACGAGAAGTACGCCCCGGCCAAGACTCTTGCGGAAGAAGTGGCCACGACCCTCTCCGACGAGTTCCAGCAGCAAGTGCTGGCCGCCAGGGAAGCTGCAAAGGCAAAGGCTGCCCAGGCTGAAGAGGAAGCCCGCCAGAAGGCAGCGGACAAAGAGGCCGCCGACGCGGCGATTGCCGATGCCGAGGCCAGAATGGCCTGGGCCAACGAGAATCAGGTCCGCACCGACTATCCGGATCAATACCAGGAAGCGAGCGTGGCGATGGTCGGCGCATATGTAGCCTATGGCAACGAAGATTATGCGCTCTCAAAAGAAAAGGCCGAAGAAGTCTCCGGTATCCTCTCCAATGATTTCCAGGCTCAGGTAGCCTCGGAGCGCGCCGCGAAAGCACAGCTTGCGAAGGACAAGGCGACTGCGGACGAAGTCTTGCCGAAGGCGCGCGAGCGCATGGCGTGGGCGGATCAGAACAACATCAAGGCCGAGTACCCGCAGGAGTACACAGATGCCTCAACCTCAATGTCCGGCGCCGAGATAGCCTACAACAACGAGAAGTACGCCCCGGCGACAGAGCTCGCAAACGAGGTCCTCTCGATCCTCTCGCCCGACTTCGAGGCCAAGGTCGCTGCCGATAGAGCCGAAAAGGCTAAACAGACATCAGAGGCCGCGATCGCCGAAAACATGAAATATGCTCAGACAGCCATTGCGGATGCCCAGAGCAGGTATGACTGGGCAGCTTCCAAGAATGCCGCCAACAATTACCCCGAACTCTTCAAACAGGGTGGTGACGCGCTCGCCGATGCCAAGACCGCTTTCAATGCTCTCGACTATACCCGCGCGAAAGACCTTGCGGCGCAGTCCTACTGGGCGCTGATGCAGATCAATGAGTTTGCCCCATTGCCCGCGACCTACGTAGTGCGGCTCATCCCCCAGCGCAGAGACTGCCTGTGGAGAATCGCAGAGTATGCGTTCATATACAACAACCCGTACAAGTGGCCGGTGCTGTATCAGGCGAACAAGGCTACGTTCAAAGATCCGTCGAACCCCGACCTGATATTCCCCGGACAAGTGCTCAAGATTCCGAGCATCAAGGGTGAAACTCGCGATGGTGTATGGGATCCGAACAAGACCTATCAGCCTCTTGCCAAGTAAGGTCTGGGTCTAGATAAAAAATGAGGCCGCCCGCGAGGGCGGCCTTTTTTTGGCATTCGGTGCCGGCTCGTCCGCACGCCGGCACCACGGAGGCAGACGTGAGAGGCGGGTGCCCCTCCACCAGAATAAAATTCAGGAATAAAAGGCGCGCAAAAAGCCAATCATATCCAGATGATCGGAAGCCGCGATCGTTTCGCGGATCGCGTGCATCGCGAGCAGCGGATGACCGACATCCACCGTGGAAATGCCTGTTCGGCTTGCGGTGATGGGGCCGATCGTCTTGCCGGGCTGGATGTCCGCCCGGGCCATATAGTGCTGAATATTGACCTTCGCCTTGGCAGCCGCAGTCTCCGCGATCTGCAGCGAAGTGAAATCGGTGGCATAGTTCATGTTGGCATTCGATTTTACCGCGATGCCCTTGCCGAGCACCGGTGTGTAAAACTCGTCGAATTTGTCGGGATATCCGGGATGCCAGGCCTGCGATGCGTCCACAGAGACGCACGAGGAGTACGACAGGGCCCTGTAGAAATCCTGGCCGGAGTTCCGGGATGCGAGCGTTATCCTCGCGAGTATGTCGCGGAGATACGAGGACTGGGCTCCGCCGGGCGTCATCGAGCCGATCTCTTCAGCATCGAAAAAGCACGCCACCTGTGTCGCCGCCTGGGCTTCGACCCCGGTAAAGGCCTCCATAACCGCGGCGCAGCCTGCGAGGTCGTCGAGCCTCGGCGCATTGATGAGGGATCCATCTATGAGCCGCGAAGCTTCAATGTCAAAAAGCCGGAGGTCGGCGGAGACAATCGCCGCGGGCTCGACGCCAAGTTCCGCCGCAACGCGCGCAAGTATCTCGGAAGTTCCGGCTGTGCCCGCGAGGCCTTCAGGCACGGTCTGGGCGGCTGCCCCTTCATCCTTCTTGGGACAAACGAGCCCGAAGAGCGCAGGCATGTGCTGATGCAGGTTGTACTCAAAGCCCTTGTTGATGTCCCGGTTCAAATGAATGGCGAGATTCGGAATGACCGCAAACGGCTCGTGGCTGATATAGAATCTCAGGAGAACGCTGTCGTTTTCACGGACCGCGATGTTTCCTGCGAGGCCGAGCGGTCTGTCCAGCCAGCCGGACAGAATCGGCGCTCCGTAGGACTCGAGGGCAAGGCGCATATAGCCTCTGGACTGAAGCTCTTTTTCGGGGCGAATCTTGAGCGCCGGACTGTCGGTGTGGGCCCCGGCGAGCAGAAAACCTGCCTCTGCGGGAGCCTTCAATCCCATTCTGAAGGCGATCAGCGAACTGCCGCCGCGGCTGACATAATAGACGGCGCCGGGCTCGAGCTGCCATACCTGGCGTTCATCGAGGGCCTGTGCGCCCATCGCGCCCAGCATGCTGATCAGATTATCGACAGCCTGAAATGGCGTGGGAGAAGCATCAATGAAATCCATCAAGCGTTTTATCTTCTGCTCCATTGCATAACTCCTTTTCAAAACTCCGACATGTCTGTTGCCACTGTTCGCTTTCCAGCATAAGGAGAAACAGCCCATCCCGAAGCGCCTTGATGTCCGCCCTGTAATCCTGATCCTCGTAGAGCAGCTCGAATTCCAGGAGGCGCTGGGCGCGGCGAAGTCCGAATCCTCTGTCGAGGGCCAGATGCTTGAGGCGGGCTATCAGCGCAACTTCAGAGACCGAATAGGTCCGGCGGCCGGACTTGGTGCGCACGGGTGTCAGGAAAGGCACCGTCTTTTCCCAGAAGCGCAGGGTCGAAGCGGGTACCGAGAGAAGTTTTTCCAATTGCCCGATGCTCAGGTAAGGCATGTCTCAACTCCGCAGTCTGTCTTTCCGGGAAGCGCGCAGCTCAAGCTGAATGGGGATGCCGTCGAGGCCGAGCTCGAGGCGAATCTTGTTCTTGAGAAAACTGCGATACGACTCCGCCACCGCTTCCGGGCGCGTCACGAAAAAGATGAAGCGCTGGGGGTTCACGGAGGCCTGCACGGCGTAGCGCAGCTTGAAGTGGGTGCGCGGGCCGGCCGGCGGTGGCGTCTCCTCGATCCAGGCCGCGACCGCCTGATTGAGCCGCGACGTCTCGATCACCTTGTTCGCTTTGCCATAGAGCGACACCATCGTCGACATGAGCTTGTCGATCCCCTGCCCGTCCTTTGCCGAAATCGCGACGACGGGCGCATAGCTCATCTGCCCGAAGAAGAAGCGCAGGCGGTCGCGGGCGGCCTCAAAGGCATTCTTCATGGCGGGCATTTTATCCCACTTGCTCAGCGCGAGCACCACCGGCCGGCCCGCCTCCACGGCAAAGGCGGCAATCTTCTTGTCCTGCTCGGAGAGCCCCTCTTCCGCGTCGATCATCAGAATCACCACGTCGGCCCGGCTCACCACGGAGATGGACCGCGTCACCGAATAATATTCGACATTGTCGGTGACCTTTTTCTTTCTGCGGATGCCCGCGGTATCGAGGACGGTGATACCCCTGCCTTTGTAGAGGAATCGGCTCTCGACGACATCGCGAGTCGTCCCCGGCTCGGCAGAGACAATGCTCCGCTCATGGCCCACGAGCGCGTTGAGAAGGGTCGATTTGCCAGTGTTCGGTTTGCCCATGATCGCGATGCGGATATCCGCCTTCTCAATCTCCACCTCGCGCACGCGCGAAAAATCGAGGCGGGCTGCAATGGCCTCTGTAAGCTCGTCGATGTTCCGGTTGTGCTCTGCCGAAACAAAGAATATCGGCTCGAATCCCCACTGCGCGTGCGTCCACACGAGCGCATCGCGCTCGGGACTGTCCGCCTTGTTCACCACGAGCAGCAGTCTCTTCGCATGGGGCCGCAGCAAGGCCGCAAACTCCTCGTCTTCCGGCGTTATTTCGGTCACATCCACCATGAACAGGATGAGGTCCGACCTCTCGATATACGCGAGGGTTCGGGCGACGACCAGCTCGTCCAGTCCCTCGCGCTCCAGCCTGAATCCGCCGGTGTCGACCATCAGAACCCTTTTCTCGGTTCCCCACAGTTCGCACTCTTCTTCAATGGGGTCGCGCGTCACGCCGGGCCTCGGGTCGGTGATGGCCCGGCGCTTCCCGACGAGGCGGTTGAAAAGAGTGGACTTGCCGACATTCGGCCTTCCCGCGATGACGACCAGCGGCAGATTCTCATAGCGGAGCGCGGGGGCTGTGCCGGTATCCGGCCGGGCTGCCGCGCCACTCTCGGGCCCACTCTCCGGCGGGGTATTCATTCTCTTTTTATCCATATATTTCCTACAGACTGAGCTTCGATGTCAGCAGCGCGCTGATCTGCGACGAAGTGTGCATGGAAAGAGCCTGGTGGGCAAGGGCGGAAGCTTCTTCGATGGTGACGGACCTGAGGGCTCGCTTGATCGCCGGTATTGACGATGCGGACATGGAGAGAGTCCGCAGCCCCATTCCCACGAGGAGCACCGCGCTTGCCGGATCGGCCGCCATCTCGCCGCAGAGACTCACGTCTATGTGGGCGTGTTCGCCATACCCTATTGTCATCCTGATGAGCCGCAACACCGATATACTGTAGGGCTCGTTGAGATAGGCCACCTTCTGGTTGCCTCTGTCCACCGCGAGCGTGTACTGGCTCAGGTCATTCGTCCCGATCGAAAAGAAATCGCAGGAGCGGGAGAGCACGTCGGCGCAGATCGCCGCAGAGGGAACCTCGATCATGATGCCGGTCTCGATGTTCGAGTCGATGCTGTGGCCATGGGCCTTGCACTCCCACTTTGCCTCCGCGAGGAGGCCCTGCGCGCGGATGAGCTCATCGATCGTACTTATCATCGGGAACATGATCTTGACTTTTCCGTGGACAGAAGCGCGCAGGATCGCCCGGAGCTGTGTCTTGAACAGCTCGGTCTTCTCGAGACAGAAGCGGATCGCCCGCCAACCGAGGAGGGGATTCTTCTCGCCCACCGCGCCGAGTTCGGGCAGCACCTTGTCTCCGCCGATATCGAGGGTCCGTATGGTCACTGTCTTGCCCTGCATGGCCTGTACCACTCTGGTGTACTCCTTGCACTGCTCCTCTTCGCCGGGGACGTGCCCGCCCAGGAACAGGAATTCAGACCTGAAGAGTCCTATTCCCTCTGCGCCGTATTCGACGGCGTTTGTCACTTCATCGGGCATCTCGATATTCGCCACGAGCGAAATCCGGGTACCATCCTTGGTCTGGGCAAGGACTTCGCGGAGCTCCCTGTTTTCCTTTTCGCGCTGGATGCGGGCGAGGCGGGCCGCCTTTTCCCGCTGCATAAAAACATCATCGGGGTCGACGGCGACTATACCCTTCTCGCCGTCGATGTACACGGGCTGTCCCGGCTTGACCTGATCGACAAAGTCGGGGCCGACACCGAGCACCGCGGGAATCTCAAAGGCTCTCGCCAGAATCGCCGCGTGGCTTGTACGTCCGCCGGATTCCGTCACAATTCCGCGTACCATACTGCGCGACATTCCCACCATGTCCGAAGGCAGGAGATCTTTCGCGACGAGGATGATCTCGGTCTCGATATCGGAGAGGGAAATCCTTTCCTTTTTGAGGAGGTGGCCGAGTATGCGCCTGACCACATCGTGCACATCCGATACGCGCTCCTGGATGAGCGGATCGGCCGACGAGGAGAGCTTGTCGACCATTTCGGTCTCAAACGAGAGGATCGCCGATTCGACGTTGAAGAGATTGTCATTGAGGGAATGTTCGATCTGCTCAAGCAGTTCAGGGTCGTCCAGCATCATGAGGTGTGCGTCGAAGATGGCCGCCTGCTCCTCGCCGGCCTCTTTCTTCGCGTGGTCCCGAAGCGTCTCTATCTCTTTCTTCGCGAGCAGGGAAGCCTCGCGGAAGCGGGCCAGTTCGCTCTGCACATCTGCAACAGTGATGTGATACTGGGGTATTTCGGCGGAATCATCTACGAATATGAAAGCCGGAGCAATCGATACGCCGGGAGAAACGGCTATACCTTTCGTTATTCTCATGATGAGACAACTGTAGCAGATATTTCCTTATGCGTCAAATAAGAGGCCTTCCACAGGCTGCTTTAGGGCAAATAGTTGAGCGGATTGACGAGCACCCCATTCTTGATCACTTCGAAGTGCACGTGCGGCCCCGTGCTGTACCCCGTAGTTCCGATGCGCCCCAGAGTCCGCCCCTGCGAGACATACTGGCCTTCCTTCACCAGAATCTCGGACATGTGTCCGTACAGTGTCTTCCACCCTCCGGAATGCGACATCATCACATATTTGCCGAGAATGGGCGAATAGGCCGTCTCTATCACGCGGCCGTCCATGGGCGCGGCGATCGCCGAGCCATAGGGGGCTGCGATATCGACGGCATTGTGGAAGGAGCGGCGCCCGGTGAAGGGGTCTTTGCGCCATCCGAACCACGAGGTGAGGCGACCCCTCACGGGCCACTGGAAGAGAGTACCGGCAATCTCCCTCAGTTGGGCCGCAGGCAGGCGAACATCGGGTAAAAAAAGAGGTCTGCCGGACGAAATATTTTCGGACAGCAGACCATTCGCATCGATTATCCGGTCGGGACTGATGTTGTAGGATTCGGCGATCTCCTGGACGGTCGATGCTTTCGCGGCGACATAGATGATGCCGGACTGATCGGGCACCTTGAGCAGCTGATTGGGCTTCAGTGACTTTGCAGAGGTGAATCCATTGATGCTGATGAGCGTATCGAGCGATACATCGAAGTCGTCCGCGATTTCAGAGAGAGTGTCGCCTTTTTTGACTTCGTAGACAGAGTACTTGACGAGTTTGTCCTCCGGCTCGGGCATAACGATCTCTTCGCTCACCGCGGCGTCATTTACATCGGATCCTCCGCGGGCCGACATGGGGCCAGGGGCAGGCCTGAAGCTTGAACCGAGCAGCATGAGCATGCATCCGATTGCAAACAACAGTGTCCGCAGGTTCGTTCCTCGTCCGATGTAGTACACCCAGTTGTTCCGATCAAGCCGAATCCTCATTCGCCCCTTTACCTCTTCCTATAAATATCTGTCATTATACGAGCACTTGATTCAACTTTGCAAGTACAATTTTCTTTGCCTTGATGGAGACCGGTGTATCGGCCTATACTGAGGCCCCAAGGATATCGTCACATGAGCGATGCAAAAAGAGCCGATGTTGCGCTGCTTCGGTGCGGGGATTACGAAAGCCGGGAACTGGACGACACAATCGCCCAGGCGGCGGATATTGCGGGTTTTCCGGACCTGAGAGCTGCGACTGTTCTTGTCAAACCGAACGTCCTGAATGCCTCGCCCGCGGCGAAGGCGGTGACGACACACCCGGCCTTTGTGGACGCCGTCATCCGCTTTGTCCGGTGGCGGGGCGCAAAAAATGTGCTCGTCGGAGATTCGCCGGGATGGCAGCCCGCCATGCTCGCCGCCAGGACTTCCGGCATCTACGATATGGTCCAGAAAAACGGAGCCTCATGGGTGGACTTTCACGAAGTTTTGCCCCACCCCGTCGCGGACGGCAAGAAGCTCAAGAACCTTCCCTTGACGGCAGTCCTCGGGCAGGCCGATGTCGTCATCAATCTGCCGAAGCTGAAGAATCACCGCCTCATGACCTATACCGGCGCGATGAAGAATCTTTTCGGCCTTATCCCAGGAACCGCGAAGAGCGCGATGCATCTGCAGTACCCCAATGTCGCCGATTTCGGCGAGATGCTCGTGGACCTTGCCCTCTCTGTGCCGCGATGTTTCACCTTTATGGACGGCATCGTCGCCATGCAGGGCGAGGGGCCCGGTTCGGGGATGCCCTACCCTCTCGGCATCGTGCTCGCATCGCAGAGCGTCGCGATGCTCGACTGGGTCGCGGCCCGGTGCATAGGCTATGACCCGTCGCGCATCCCCTACCTGGTCGATGGCATGCGGAGGACAGGGGGGAGCGCCACTGTCGCTGAGCCTGCGACATATCCCCTTTCGGTGACGGAGATCGGGCACGAAGGTTTCGAGCTGTTACCCTACAGCAGCAAGCTCGGACGGAGACTCATCTCGATTCCCGACACTCTCCGGGCACTCGCGGGTTCTTTCATCCGCCTGCGCCCCATCTTCCATACGAAAAAATGTATCGGCTGCAGCGCCTGTGTCGAGATATGCCCGGCCAAGGCGCTCAGACTCGGGAAGAAAAACGGATCGAACATTATCCGCATCGATGACGGGCTCTGCATCACCTGCTTCTGCTGTCACGAAGTGTGCCCTGCCGGAGCGATCACGGTCGGACGTGTGCCCTTCCGCATTGCGCACGGAGCCCGCACTCTGCCTGCGGCAACCTGAGGTGGAAAGACCATGGCGCACATCAGTCTTGATAGTCTGATTCATTTGGGTCCGGAGAGCGATTTCGAGACGCTCGATCTGGCGCAGCCTCTGGAACAGGGTGGCCGCCTGATTCTTCGGGCAGAGGCGCTGCGCGAGTGTTCCCGGATCGCCTTTTCGAAAATCGCCTACATAATGCCGCAGACCCAGTATGCCGCATTCGCCGAAATCGTCGACGACCCTGCCTCGGACCTTGGGGAGCGGTTTGTCGCGGCGAGCCTTCTCGAAAATGCGTTCATCGCGGCAAAAGGAGCTCTCCCGATCTGTCAGGATACGGGGACTGCGCTCGTGTACGGCTGGCGCGGAGACCATATACACATCGAGGGCGAGGCCGACCTGGAAGAGCTGCTGGCAGGGGGCGCCTCCGAAGCCTATGCGCGGGAGAAACTGCGCAACTCCCAGATGGGCCCCCTCAACATGACCGAAGAGCGCAATACCCGGGACAATCTCCCCGCGGGAATTCAGATCCGCTCGGTGCGCGGGGATGAGCTCAGGCTTGTATTCGTGGCGAAGGGCGGGGGTTCCACATCGCGCACTTCTCTGACGATGGAGAGCCCAGCGATTCTGAGAAAAGAGAGGCTCGACGAGGTCCTGCGCGCGCGCATCGGGGCGCTTGGCCCTTCGGGCTGCCCTCCGTATGCGATTGCTGTCGTCCTCGGCGGCACCACTCCGAGCCAAACCCTCTACGCGGCCGAGCTCGCCGCCCTGGGCTTTCTCGACGCGCTCCCCGAATCCGCCGCGGGCGACGGAAGGCCCGTGCGCGACCGCGCCTGGGAAGGAAGGATACTCGAAATGGCGCGCGAAAGCGGCCCCGGTGCGCAGTGGGGTGGTTCCCATATGGCCATCTCGGCCAGGGCGATACGGCTTTCGCGCCATGCAGCGAATCTGCCCCTCGCTGTCGCGGTGTCCTGCGCCGCAAACCGGCACGTCGCAGTCTGTGTCGACCGTCGGGGCTGGCGTATCCAAAGACTCCCCCCGCCCGACCAAAAGCTGGAAGAGGCAGTCGGGGGGGTCATCCGCCAGGCTTCTTCATCCGCCCCTTCTGTCGAAACCTCGCAGGCCAGCAGGGCCTGGCTCGAGCAGCTCAGGACATGTGCCGTCGGCTCGATGGTGCTTCTCTCCGGCCCCGTGCTCCTCGCGCGGGATGCGGCGCACGCCCGGCTCTTAAAGACGCTCGAGGCCGAAAAAAAGCTGCCGGACTGGTTCATCGGACTGCCTGTCTTCTATGCGGGCCCCACGGAGGCAAAAGAGGGCCACGCGACAGGCTCCTTCGGGCCGACCACCGCTTCGAGGATGGACAGCTATCTCGAGCCTTTCATGGATGCAGGAGCATCGCTTGTGACCATCGCCAAGGGAAGCCGCGGCGAGGAAGCCCGGAAGGCAATCGCCCGGCACTGCGGGGTCTATCTCGCGGCAATCGGAGGAGCAGCGGCCCTCAATGCCCAAGAGCACATCCGCTCTCTCAGCACAATTCAATTCGAAGACCTGGGGATGGAGGCTGTGCGCATCGCCGTCCTGGACAGAATGCCGCTCATCGTGGCGATCGATTCAAAAGGCAGGGATATCTACCGGGCCTGATCAGGTCTGGGGCCCCAGGGATGCGACAAGTCTGTCCGCGAGGTGAAGGGCGGCGACCATGAGCGCGTGCTGAAGTTCGCCTTCCCCCATGCGGCGGCGCACTTCGTCGGCGGGGACAAGGTGTGCGTCGATGATTTCGTTGGCGTCGAGATTCCGCGCGACCTTGGGTTTCGGGTCGAGCGCGACAAAAATATGGAAATGGTTGTCCTGGATTGCAGGGTTGGGAAACACCGTGCCCGCATGGAGCACACGCTCCGGGACCCAGCCGGTCTCCTCGGCGAGTTCGCGTGCCGCGGCGTGGGCCGGCTCTTCTCCCGGCTCAATCACGCCACCGGGGAATTCGAGGCTCACCATATTCGCGCCGTGGCGATACTGGCGCACCATCAGAAACGAAGAGCCCTCCTGGGTCCGGACATAGGGGACGATGACGGCCCAGTCCTTCGCCTCCATGACGGCAAAGTGGCCTGTGCGGCCGTCGGGCCCCCGGCTCTGTCGTTCAAACACGCTGAATACATTGCACTCATAGACCTTGCGCGAAGAGAGGATAACCCACTTGCGCGCGCCGTTTCCATCGCCTGCGATCATGTCCTGTCTCCGCGCACCATCCTATTCTCACGCCCCGCAAAGAGCAAGCTGTTTCGAGCGCAAGCCGTTTTCAGCGCGGTTTTGCTTGCCAGATATCCGGAAAAATTCTAGAATGCACACAATGAGCCTCCGAATTCCGCGCCGCTTCCGAAAAGCAAGGAACAATCGCCTGCGGAATGTGGCTTTCGGTGCTCTTCTCATGATACATGCCGGATTTGCGCTCTATGGCCAGAACAGGCCTGAAAATCTTTCAATGGAGAAACTCGTTATGCAAGCATCCCGTCCTCTTGTGATCGCCCATCGCGGATTTCGCGGCATTGCGCCGGAAAATACACTTGTCTCCGCACAGAAAGGCTTCGACGCCGGCTCCGACATGTGGGAACTCGATGTCGCGGCGTCGAGCGATGGCGAACTCGTCGTGATGCACGACAATACGCTTGTCCGCACCACCGACGCAAAAGCGCACTTTCCCGCCCGCTCGCCCTGGAATGTGTACGACTTCACGCTCGCCGAGCTGAAATCGCTCGATGCGGGCTCCTGGTATTCCCTCACCGACCCCTTTATGCAGATCAAGACAGGGAGGGTACAAGCTAAAGAACTTCAGTCCTTCACCGGCATGAGAATTCCGACCCTGCGCGAGGCCCTCGAGCTGACAAAGCGCCTCGGCTGGCGCGTCAACATCGAGATCAAGGACGCGACTGGTTTTGCGTGCGATGCCTGGATTGTCGAAAAGACCGTCGCCCTTGTGAAGGAACTCGACATGGTCTCTTCGGTGCTTATTTCTTCGTTCAACCATGAATACCTGAGGCGGGTGAAAAAGGCCGAGCCGGAGATCGCCGTGGCCGCGCTCATCGACAAACCGCTCAAGGATCCGGTCCAGACACTCAGGGAGATCGGCGCCATCGCCCTCAATCCGAACGAGAAATACCTCGACGAGAGGACGGTCGGGGCAGTGCGCGCGGCCGGTCTGGGAGTGCTCCCCTGGACCGTGAACGACCCGTCGAGGATGGCTGTCCTCTTCGCATGGGGGGTGACGGGGATCATCACGGACTTCCCGGATTTGGGACTTGTCAGCGTCAGGGCCCCGTATTAAAGAATTTTTCACAGCTTTCTATTGCGCGCTTAGCAAAGCGGTTGTAGACTAATGACGTTGCAAGAGAGCCGGATATCTGTCCGGTATCCATCTAAATCTTGGAGGCGAAGCGATGAAACGAGTCATTGTGATGATGGCCGTTCTCTGCATGGCTGTCGGGGTCTATGCACAGACCACTGTCGAGTTCTGGCATGCCATGGCTGGCCATAACGGCGAAATGGTGCAAGCCATTTGCGACCAGTTCAACGCAAGTCAAAAAGAATACAAAGTCGTCCCTGTGTATAAGGGCTCATATGTCGACACCATGAATGCAGGCATTGCAGCGTTCCGCGCCGGCCAGGCGCCCGCCATCATTCAGGTCTATGAAGTCGGCACAGCGACCATGATGGCAGCAAAGAATGCAATCAAGCCGGTATACCAGCTCATGGCCGAAAACAACATGAAGTGGGATCCGAGCATCTACATCCCGGCCATCAAATCCTATTACTCCACTTCGGACGGACGCATGCTGTCGATGCCGTTCAACAGCTCGACCGCAGTCATGTACTACAACAAGGATGCATTCCGCAAGGCCGGCCTCGATCCTGAGAACCCGCCTGCCACATGGCCCGAGTTCTTCGAAGTTGCAAAGAAGCTGAAAGCCTCCGGCATGGAAGGCGGCTTTACGACCAACTGGATCAGCTGGATTCAGCTCGAGAATTTCTGCGCATGGCACAATATTCCCTTTGGCACGCGCAGCAACGGCTTCGACGGCCTCGACACCAAGCTCGTGTTCAACGGCCCGATCACCGTGCGCCATTTCCAGAACATCTACGATCTTTCAAAGACCGGTGTGTTCATCTATGGCGGACGCGAGAACAAGGCCAACCCCCTCTTCACCTCCGGCCGCGTGGGACTGCACTTCGAGTCGATCGGCGGCTACGGCAACATGAAGGCCACCTGCAAGTTCGATTTTGGCGTCGCCCGCCTGCCCTACTACCCCGATGTCCCCGGAACACCGCAGAACTCGTGCATCGGCGGCGCTTCGCTGTGGGTCTTCAACGGCAGGTCGAAGCCCGAGTACAAGGCAGTCGCCGAGTTCTTCAACTTCATCTCCAAGGCGGACATCCAGGCACTCTGGCACAAAGAGACTGGTTATCTGCCCGTCACGCAGGCCGCCTATGAGCTGACAAAATCCCAGGGCTACTACAAGGATAACCCCGGCCTCGAAGTCGCCATCAAGCAGCTTACGAACAAGACGCCGACCCCGAACTCCATGGGCATCCGCTTTGGGAATATGCCCATCATCCGCGAAATTGAAGACCAGATCTGGGAAGACATCCTCGCCGGCAAGATCTCGGTGAAGGATGGACTCGACAAGATGGTGAACGATGGCAACAAGACTCTGCGCGAATTCGAGAGGCTCTACAAGTAAGGACAATGACTTCTGCCCGCACGCTGTGCGGGCAGAGACGTCATATTCCCTGTCACTCAACACACAGAAAGGCCGCCAACCGGCGGCCTTTTTTAGGCGTCAAGAAGCAAAATGCCTTTAACTGTACAACTGATACGCAAGTCAGTATAATAATCCAACCTCTTTCCAGGAAGTGCTATGGCCAAACAATACGAATTTAAGGCACCGGTCCTCCCCTATCTGCTTGTGCTGCCCCAGATGGTCATCGTGTTCATCTTCTTCTTCTGGCCAGCGGCCCAGGCCATCCTGCAATCTTTCTATCTGCAGGACCCCTTCGGGGGCAGAATGATCTTCGTCGGGTTTCAGAATTACACAAAACTCCTCGGGGACCCCGATTACTGGCAGTCATTCACGGTGTCCACTGCCTTTGCGCTGTGCATCACCATCAGTGCAATGGCGATCTCCCTCTTCCTCGCGATTCAGGCGAACAAGAAAATCCGCTTCTCTTCTTTCTATACGACCATGCTGGTGTGGCCATATGCCGTGTCAACGCTCGTCGCCGGCGTCATCTGGCTCTTTCTGTTCAATCCGAATGTCGGCGTCATCGCCTACATACTCAAGCACACCTTCCACGTCGACTGGCAGTATCTCCTGAATTTCAACCAGGCTTTCCTCCTGCTCACGATGGCCGCGAGCTGGAAACAGCTCGCGTACAACTTTGTATTTTTCCTCGCCGGCCTGCAGAGCGTGCCGGCCACCCTCATCGAGGCCGCCGAGATCGACGGGGCGGGCGCCGGCAGACGCTTCTGGAAGATCATCTTCCCCCTGCTCTCGCCGACCACCTTCTATCTCTTGGTCATGAACCTGGTTTACGGCTTCTTCGAGACCTTCCCCATTGTCCACGCCATTACGTCCGGAGCGCCGGGAAAATCGACGGGAATACTTGTCTACAAAGTATGGCGCGACGGCGTCATCAATCTGGATCTCGGAAGCTCCGCGGCGCAGTCGGTGATCCTCATGCTGATGGTCATCGTCCTGACGGTATTCCAGTTCCGCTTCATCGAGCGGCGCGTCACTTACTGAGGCGGGAGGAAGCATACTATGACAGAAGAACAGCGCATCAATAAGGCCGCGCACCGCGCAAAGGTAATCCGGGGGCTCTTCCCGCACATCGTGCTCTGGATCGGCATCGCGATTATCATTTTCCCGATTTATTTCATTTTTTCTGCTTCGTCACACACGAGCGCCGAGATTCAGGCCGCGCCCATGCCGCTTGGCATCGGCCCCCATCTCATCGAGAATTACCGCCAGGCCCTCTTCAAGGGCACCCAGAATATGGGCACCCCAGTCCTCATCATGATGAAGAACTCACTCATCATGGCGCTCGGCATATCCGTGGGCAAAATTCTTGTCTCACTTCTGGCGGCATTCGCCATCGTTTTCTTCAAATTTCCGCTCAGGAACTTCTGTTTCTGGAGCATCTTCATCACGCTCATGCTGCCGGTCGAAGTGCGTATCATGCCGACCTACAAGGTCATTGCAGACCTCGGCATGCTGAACACCTACGCCGGCCTCATCCTGCCGATGATTGTGTCGGCGACCGCAGTTTTTCTGTTCAGACAATTCTTCATGTCGATTCCGCGCGAAATCGCCGAGGCATCGCAGATCGACGGAGCGACGCCGATGCAGTTCTTCCGCCACATCCTCGCGCCGATGACCCGCACGCCGATCGCCGCCATGTTCGTCATCCAGTTCATCTATGGATGGAACCAATACCTCTGGCCGCTGCTGATCACGACAAAGCCCGAATTCTATACGCTGCTCATCGGCATCAACCGCATGATGTCCGGCGCGGACGTCCAGATCGAGTGGCAGATCGCGATGGCGACAACCCTGCTCGCGATGCTGCCGCCCGTCCTTGTCGTGGTGCTCATGCAGAAACAGTTTATCTCGGGCATGACGGAGACGGAGAAATAGCCCTGTCCAGGCCCTCATGGGGACTGGGCCCCGCAAAGAGTCGGGCTCCCCGGCGTACGGCCGGGAAGCCCTTTTTGTCATTCGCCGCAGCGATTCCGTCTACAGCATTCCAAAATAGCCGACCGCGTTTTCCCAGCAGATGCCACGCACCAGTCGGTCGGTGTACAGCGGATCATCGGGCAGTTCGCCCGCCTCGACCCACTCTCCCACTGCATTGCAGAGCAGGCGCCTGAAATATTCGTGCCGCGGGAAGGACATGAAGGAACGGGAATCGGTCAGCATCCCCACCCATGCGCCGATGAGGCCGACTCCGGCATACTCCTTCAGGTGGCGCTCCATGCCGTCTTTCTGATCGTTGAACCACCAAGCCGCGCCGAGCTGCACCTTGCCGGCCACCTGCGGCAGGCTTTCGGCGGGCGACGTGCCGGCGAAACTCGCGGCGAGCGCGGCCAGGGGGTTGTGCTTTGAAGGGTCGAGAGAATAGAGGATGGTCTTCGGAAGCGCGCCCTCGCTCTCCAGGGCTCCAAGAAAGCCGGCGAGCGGCGCCACGATGGGGGCATCGGACGTGCTGTCGCCGCCCACGTCCGGGCCGAAGGCTCCGAACAGCCGTGGGTTGACGTTCCTGAGCGCCGCGATGTGCAGCTGCATTGTCCAGCCTCTCTGTGCATTGAGGCGCGCAACATGCAGAAGGAGGGCCGTGGCGAGCTTCTCCTGCTCAACCTGGGAGAGCGCCGTCCCCGCCCGGCCCTTTTTCACGATGGCATCGAGTTCCATGTCAGGAGCCGGCGCATAGGGCGGCACGAGGAGCGCGTGGTCCGAAAGCCTGCAGCCCATCGAATGGAAGTAGTCGTGGCGTTGTGCAAGCGCATCGATCAGGGAAAGATAGGAGTCGACATCGAGGCCGGCAGTCCTGCCGAGCTCATCGACATACCTGTTCCACGCGGCAATATCGCCCGTATTCAGCGCCCTGTCCGGACGGAAGGCGGGGAGCACCTTTGTCTGAAACGCGGAGCCGCTCTTCTGTTCTTCGGCGATCGCCCTGTGCCAGTGCAGATCATCGACCGGATCATCCGTCGTACACAGGACCTTCACATCGAACTGCGCAAGAAGGGAGCGCGGGCTGATCCTCCCGGCGGCGAGCATGCGGTTCGCCTTTTGCCTGATCTCAAGGGCATTCTGCGGTGTAAGCACCTCACGGATGCCAAAGATTCTCTGCAGTTCCAGGTGCGACCACTGGATGAGCGGATTGCCCGCGGCTCTCAACAGCGAGCGGGCGTACGCAAGGAACTTCTCATCCCAGGGACCTGCGCCGCCGCACAGCGACTCCGGTTCGCCGTTCGCCCTCATGATGCGCCACTTGTAATGATCCCCCTCAAGCCACATCCGCGCGATGTCGTCAAACGGCGCATCCTCGGCGATCGCCTTCGGCGACAGATGACAATGGTAATCGAAGATCGGCAGGTCTTTCGCAACATGAAAGAAGAGCCGCTTTGCCGTTTCGTTTTTCAGCAGGAAATTCTCATCCAGAAATCGGGCCATTCTGCCCTCCCTCAAAAAGTATTGTCAGATATTGTCGCTGAGATATCCGCCGTCGACGGGAATGCTGACTCCCGTCACAAATCCCGCGGCCTTCGGACTCGCCAGGTACAGCACCGCTCCCCAGAGCTCCTCATACTCGCCGAAGCGGCCAAAGGGCGTACGCGCAATGATCGCCCGGCCGCGGGCCGTGAGATTGCCCGTCTTTTCATCGAAGAGCAGCGCGCGGTTCTGATTGCCCACAAAGAAGCCCGGCGCCACCGCGTTCACCCTTATGCCGTGGGGGGCAAGCTCCTTGGCCAGCGCCTGCGTGAGATTGAGCACGCCCGCCTTCGCCGCGTCGTACGCCCAGACCGCCGAAAGGCCCTTATAGCTCGCCATCGAGGTCATGTTGATCATGGAACCCTTTACGCCCGCATCGATCCAGCGCCGTGCGAAGACCCGGGAGGGCACCATGAGCCCCGCCATGAGGTTGAGCCGCACCACATCGTCGAAAACCTTCTCGTCGAAGTCGAGAAAACTGCTCCGGCCCATGTTTCCGCCAACGCCGTTGAGAAGGATATCCGGCATGCCGAGCGACTTCAGCGTTGCATCGAAGGCCGCCTCGCAGGCGCTGCCCGAAGCCGTGTCCACCGTGATCCCCGCCACGGCGGAGTTCGTCTCCGGCAATCCCGCCTGCCGCTTGACCTGCTCGGCGGCTTCGGTCATGGGGTGGTGCGTGCCGCGGCCCCAGAGCGCTACTTTCGCTCCCGCCTTTGCAAAGGCAACGGCGATCGAAGAAGGCAGGGCCCCGCCCCCGCCCGTCACCACGACAACACTCTTCTGCAAGCCAAAGAGCGATTCAACGAACGACATCTGAACACTCCTTTCTATATGAAAACGCGCGGCGGGGGCTTGTGCCCGCGCCTGTGCGGATTCTCAGCCTCCGGGCATGACGAGATTAGGGAGAAACATCGTTATCTGTGGAATATACGTCACGAGGAACAAAACGACAATCATGGCGATATAGAAAGGTACCATGGCCTTTGTCGCTTTTTCGATCGAGATTTTTCCGATCGCGCATCCCACAAACAGCGCCGAACCGACAGGCGGCGTACACAATCCTATGGCAAGATTGATCATCAGCATGATACCGAAATGGATCGGCGACATCCCAAGCTTCCCCACGACCACAGGATACAGTATCGGCGTCACAATGAGAATGAGAGGCGCCATATCCATGATCATTCCCAGAAACAGCAAAAGCACGTTGATGAGCATCAGGAGAAGTATCTTGTTGTCCGTGATCGACAGGAGCATCTCTGTCGCCTTGGCGGGAATGCGCAGATACGCCATCAGCCAGGAAAAACAGCTGGCCGACGCGATCAGGGTCATGACCATGGTCAGAGTCTTCAGCGTGCTGTAGAGAATCCCCTTGAACTCTCTCAGAGGAATCTGGCGGTACACGAAGAAGGTTATGATAAATGCATAGACCGCTGCAACAGCAGCCGATTCTGTGGCGGTAAATATGCCGGAAATGACACCGCCCATAATGATGATGGCGGTGAGTAGCCCCCAAAAAGAATCGATGAGGATCTTCACCGCCTCTTTTAGCGTATATTTTCTTTCCTTGGGATATTTTCTCTTTATGGAAATGATATAGACAATGACGCCGAGAGAAACACCGAGCAGGATGCCCGGCAGGTATCCCCCAAGAAAGAGGCGCCCGACGGAGACGCCGCCGGCGGCCACCGAATAGATGATCATGTTGTGGCTCGGCGGGATGATGATCCCCTGCGTCGCGCTCGTGACCGTGATGGCCACCGAAAAATCGTTGTCATACCCCTTCTTGTTCATAAGAGGGATGATGATGGTGCCCGTCGATGCGACGTCGGCCACGGCCGAACCTGAAATCCCGCCAAAGAACATGCTGTCGACGACATTCACCATGCCAAGGCCGCCGCGGACTCTGCCGACGAGCACATTCGCAAGGTTTATGATTTTCTCCGCGATGCCGCCGCGCCCCATCATTTCGCCGGCAATGATGAAGAAGGGGATTGCGAGCAGTGAAAAGGATTTCACTCCCTGCGCCATCTGCTGGACAATTGCCATGAGCGGTATATTCAAATAGATGGCCGTCGCTATGGAGGCAGCCGCAAGCGAAAATGTGATGGGGACTCTCAGCAGCAGAAGCAGGAGAAACCCACCCAGCAGTATTGTGGTAGCAATCGTAGTGTCCATCATGGCTTGCTCCTGAAAATGTCTTTCAGTTTTCCGCCCGTGCCGGAAAAGTATGCTTCGAGCTTTTCGTCAAACATGGTGAATCCGAAGATATGGAAGAGGGCCTCGACAACGACGACAAATCCTGCGAGCGGAAGGACGAGGTACAGAATGCCGGCCGGCCACTTCGTCGCCGGCATAATCGAGCGCATCGTGAACTGAACGAGTCTGCTTCCGTACAGTATCATGACTGCCCCAATGACGATGAACACGATATCGGACAGCAGATCGAGGGCCCGATTGAGGCCCACCGACACTTTATCGCGCGGAAGAAGGTTGATCGAAAAATGCAGCCGGTGTTTAACACCGAGCCCAAACGAGAGAAAAATGAACCACACTTCGAGGACCAGCGCTATTTCCTCCGACCAGTAGATTCCGCTGTTGAAGACGTAGCGCAGGATGACATTGGCAAAAACAAGCAGCAGCATGGCCACGATCATGATCATCGAGAGATCTATGAGGAGGATGTGGATCAGGGTCACTGCTGAAACCAGAAACTTCTTCATGGTGCACCTCAAGAAATTGGAACAAACGGCCGCGCAGCATCTGCGCGGCCGTTGCCTTGAAAGACAGGAAACGCGCCCCTTATTTCACTGCGCGGATGCGCGCGACAAGGTCCTGGATATCCTTGGGCTGTTTCAAATACATGGGCTCCACAGCCTTCATCCAGTCGGTTTTGTCCGGCACGGGAATGATGGTGCAGCCCGCCGCCTGGACTTTGTCCATCGAGAGCTTTACATAGGCCGCCCACTGGGCGCGCTGGAAATCGATGGCATCGAAGGCTGCCTGCCTGATCAAATCCTGATCCGCCTTCGAGAGCCTGCCAAGCGAAATCTTGGAACCGATGACGATTTCGGGAACCATGGTGTGCTCGTCGAGAGTATAGTATTTTGCGACTTCATAGTGGCTCGCGGAGTAGTATGATGGCGGGTTGTTCTCGGCACCGTCGATGACGCCGGTCTGGAGGCCGGAATATACCTCGCCGTAGGGCATCGGGGTCGGAACGGCGCCAAAAGACTGGACGAGGCCCATCATGAGCTCACTCTCCTGAACCCTGATTTTCATGCCCTTGAGGTCGGCCGGAGTGCGGACCGCTTTTTTGCTGTTGTAGAAATTGCGCGACCCGCCGTCAAACCATCCAAGGCCGATGAAGCCAAAGGGCTCCAGACTCGCCAGCAGCTCCTTGCCGATGTCCCCTTTCAGCACTTTCCACATATGATCGGAATCCCTGTAGAGGTAGGGCATCTGGAACGCGTTGAGTTTCGGCACGAAGCTTGCGAGCGGGCTGATCGAAACACGGGTAAGATCGATGCCCCCGAACTGGACCTGCTCGATCACCGCTTTTTCCTCGCCGAGCTGGGAGCCGGGATACACCTCGATGATGATGCGGCCATTCGAGCGCTCCTTGACAAGGCGCGCGAACTCCTCATCGCCCAGTTCCGTGGGATAGCCCTTCGGATGGGTCTCGGCGAGCCTCAACACAATCGGCTTTGTCTGGGCGAACAGCATTGCCGGGACGAGAATGAGCAGCAGGACAAAAACTAGCTTATGCATTTTTTTCATACGTACCACCTCCTTAAGGTTCTGTAAAATACTGTATCGACTGCAGATTATCTGCAATCCTAGACATTATAGAGAGCACTTGTGCAATTTGGGTGTGGTAATTACATGCGCACTGCTGGTAATCTGATGCTCACCGGGAGCGCCCGATATATTGAGAGGGAAATATTCCTTCGATCTTCACAAAGACTTTGGTGAAGTAGCTCTGATCACGAAAACCCACCAGGAACGAAGCCTCTTTGGCCGGAACGCCGTTGGCAAGAAGGTTTTTGGCGCGGGCAATACGAATCAGGGCGAGCGTTTCTCCAAAACCTATGCCGAGCTCTCTCTTCAGGATGCGTGAAAGGTACGACGGGCTCACCTTGAGCTCGCGCGCAAGGTCCATGATGCCTATGCTCTCCATGAAATGGTCCTGAAGCCACATGAGCGCAAGGGCCGAGAGGGAATTGGAGGAAGAAGTCCCACCCTGCCGAACTTCATGCGCCGAATTCAGGAGCAGTATGGGACGCTCGGGGTTCGAAAGATTGAACGCAATTTTTGCCGTCTGAAGCGCTGCCTTGGCCTTGCCGTCCATCTCCAGGCTGATGCCGAACTGAAGGCCCGTTCCCCCTGCATCATTGCAGCGACGATGGAATTGTCCGATTCCGCCGCCAACCTGCTCCTGCAGATGCCCCGGATCGAAAAGGCCCCCATGCGGGACGACGAGGAACACATTCATCGTCGCAGAGTCGGCATCCTGTTCGGGTGAAGCGATAAAGAGCATGGGGTTGGCTTTGACCAGGTCCAAATCAGAGACGAGGAAACGCTCCGCGAGAGCACGGAAAAATCTTGAGAATCCGTGCGCAGCCATGGGAGAAACGCCATATGCAGACGATCGACCTGTCCCCGCGACCATCGCGATACAACTCCATGCCGCGCCTCCCGCCTGGAAGGCGACAAGCCGCTGAATATCGTCGTCATTCACTGTGCCGGCGCGGAGGCTCTTACAGATATCAGCCCTGACAAGCTCTTCCAAACCTGAGGCTATCGTCTGCACCGCCGAGCGCCGGGCTGCCTCTTTCTTTCTTCCGGCGACTTCATGGAGAGCCCTCCGGAACACACTGCATATATCCTCGGTCGATGCGGGCTTGAGCAGATAGTCGAGGACACCAAAGCGCAGCGCCATGCGGGCGTAGGCAAAATAATCGTATGCGGTCACCATGATGACGACCGGCGGATCCGGAAGCTGGGAGAATTTTTCGGCGACACCAAGCCCGTCCATGCCCGGCATACGGATGTCCAGAAAGGCTATATCAGGCTTTTTGTCCTGGGCGACCCTGAGCGCCTCGAGACCGTTGACGGCTTCCCTTACTTCTATGGGTTCATCTGTGTCCACACCCGCCAGAATATGCAGCATGGCCTCGCGCTCAAGCGCCTCGTCGTCGGCAACGAGAACATGGATCATTCCATTGCCTCTTCCTGGGGGATGATGACCCGGACAAGAGTGCCTTTATCCAGGCGAGACTGAATTTCGAAGCGGCATGTATCGCCATAGAGGAGGCCAAAGCGTGTCGCGAGATTGGCCAGGCCGATGCCTATTCCCTCCAGGACGGTGTTCTCATTGTCCAGTTCCGGCTTGACCGTCACGGCGACCTCGCGCTGCCCGTATGTCTTCAGGGTGAGGGAAGCGGCGATGCTCGCGCGGATTTCGTCCAGCCGCTCCTGCGATATGCCAATGCCATTGTCGAGCACCCACAGAATGAGGCTTCCCCTGCGCCTGCGGGCCTTGATATACAGGGAGCCGCCTTCCAGTTTTGGCTCAAGCGCGTGCCGGATGGCATTTTCCACAAGCGGCTGGACCATAAGCCTGGGGACTCTGGCGGAGAACAGGGGCGGGGGGACATCGATTTTCCATTGCAGCCGCTCTCCAAAACGGGCGTGCTGAAATTCGAGATATGTCTGCGCGAGCTTAAGCTCATCATCCAAACTGGACAGAGCACCGGAATCCCGTATCGTCGCGCGCAGGAGGGTCGCCAGCCCTATGGCGAGCGACTCGGTTCTGGAAGCATGTTCCAGCAGGGCGCTACGCGCAATGGTATTCAAGGCATTAAAGAGGAAATGTGGCTTCATCTGTTCCTGCAGGTTCACGAACTGGGCTTCGCGCAGAGCCTTGCCCATGCTCACAAGGGCGAGCTCCTCTTCGTGGAGCAGCTTTTCGAGCTCGGCCTTCTCCTTGAGCCCCTCCACCATCTCCTTGATGCTCGCGGCCATCGTCGCAAAAGAGTGCGTGAGCTTCTCCACTTCATCCTTCGTGTGGGCCTCGACAATCCCCGCGTCGAGATCGCCTCCCGCGAGTTTTTCGGCTTCCCTGGCAAGCCTCCTCAGTGGGGCGGTGATTGCCTCGGCGACGAGCACGATGGCGACAATCGCAAGAATGCCCGCGAGGATCATCGAAACAAGGATAGTGCGGTTGAGTATCTCGGACTTGTGCGAGAGCTTCGCATAGGTATCTTCGCCACTCCTCATGAGCTCGGAGAGCATCCTGTTGAGATACACATCGATATAGCCCTCTATCCGCGTCGCCTTGACAAACACCTGATAATAATCCGGAGAACCTCCGGCCCGCAGCCCTACTGCCCGGGACACGAGGGGGAGATATGCGTCGAGGCCATACCCCGTCGCGCGCACCTCAAATTCAACGAGAATGGAAACATTCTCCAGGGGAACCATCTCGGGATACTGGGCATTGAGCGATGCGATGCCCGTATACACGTCCTCGGCTTTGACAGAGAGCGGGTCGCGGAGATGACGATCGGCGAGAGCATGAAAAGCGCCCAGATTCAGCCGAAACCGGTGCACCAGGTGGTAGTTCGAAAGGCTCACTCCATATTCCCGGGAGAGCTTTATGGACTCATTCTGCATGATCAGAGCGAGCACGAGAAAAAAAGCGAGGACGACCGCAAGGCATATCAGTATCTTGCCCCGAATGCCCGGATGCGGAATACGCATGACTCAGCCAAGAATGATCGGCAGAAGATGGCGCACATACAGGTTGCGCTGTACATTGCGCGCCACCGATCCGCGGTATTCCGCGAGGGCATCGGTGTATTCCCTGCCCATCTCCGCGGCAATCCTGAAGCCTACATGCATGAGCTGGCGCATGTCCGGCTGCATTGTCGACGAGCCGGGCTCATGGCGCAGCGCATTCACAAAACTCGGCGAATCCCAGGCCGCCACCGCTTCCGGGCGGGGCAGGCGGGTTTTGTCGATCTCGACGACATTCGCATAGGGAGCCGTGAGCTCATCGATTCTGGCGTAGGCGGCCGCGTACACCCGTTTTGCGAGGGCGAGGCCATCGCCGCCCGCCTCTGCAAGCCCCACGATCTCCTCGAGCCAGGTAGTGCCCGCAGTCTTCAGGTGCACACCGGCCCCGAGCCGCGCGACAATCTCGTGAATTCCCCTATAGAGCCTGAATTTGTCGCTTCCGGTGTGCACTGACAGTTTGAAGCCCTTTGGCAGCCCCAGCCTCTCGGCAGCCCACAGCGCGATGCTCGTCTCCGCCTCGAAGGCGGCCAAAAATTCCGCGACATCGCCCACATAGTCGATGCCCTTGAGAAATTTCCCCGGGAAGCGCGGCGCAAACGTGGCGAGAGGAATCTTCTCGGCCGCCACCGCGACGAGTATTGCGGCGACCTGCGCAGGAGTCTGGGGGACATCGGTCTCATCCATCGAAAGTTCGACGACAAAAGAGTCCTTTGGTTTTTTTGCGGCGATGTAGCGATAGGTCTTGCCCGCTTCCTGAACGGCGGCCAGAAATTTGTCTGCAACCGCCTCGATGTCGGCCTGCGCGACAGGCACGGGCGCGGCGCCTTTTTTGAGGAGAAATTGCGCCAGGGCGAGATAGGTCGCCTGAGCTTCGGCGGAAGCCTTCTTTCCTATAGTCTCCGCGACATCGACCGTAAAGAAATTGCAGTGCGGCAAAAACCAGTCGACGGTCTTCAGGCTGATGTGGTCGGCATCGACAAACCACTTGCCATCCCATCCGGTGTTTTTTATCGCTGCGGCGGCGGCCGACGCCTGATCCGCAGGGGATGAGCCGATAATCACATGCTCGCGGTTGCTCTTGTTCCAGACGATATCCGCCTCGCCGCCATGGGCGCGCAGCTCCATGAACGCCGCTATCTGTGCCTCGCCTTCGAGGCCGAAACGATCACCTGTCCCAATGGAAAAACGCGAAAGTTGCATCAACTGTTCCTCCATGCTTATTTTTTATATAATGTCGACAGAAGAGAAACCGCGCAAGGGCGGGCGTGAGTCAGGAAGCATAACTATGCACATATTTGAAAAAAACCTGGACCGGGGCATACAGCAGGATGAACTCGAACTTCTGGTGGAGAGGACCATCGAAGGTTCGGGCGCGCTCGGGGCAAAGCGCATACTCATCATTCCGCCGGACATCACCCGCCTTCATTCGCGCGCCGGCCAGATCACGGACCTGCTCGTCGCGAAGCTGGGCCCGCGCGTGGCGGCGATAATGCCGGCGCTCGGCACCCATTCGCAGATGACGGAGGCGGAAATCGCGCGCATGTATCCCGGTTCTCCCCAGGCGCTCTTCAGGGTCCACGACTGGAGACGGGATGTCGCCGAGCTCGGCCGCATACCGGAAGCGCGCGTCGATGAAATTTCCGGCGGAAAAGTGCGCTATTCCTACCCTGTCCAGGCAAACAGGCTCCTGTCGTCGGGGGAGATCGACTTTATCTTCTCCGTGGGGCAAGTCGTGCCCCACGAAGTCGCGGGGATGGCCAACCATGCGAAGAACATCTTCGTCGGCACGGGCGGCAAAGAGGCGATCGACCGCAGTCATTACCTCGGCGCGGTGTGCGGCATGGAAGGGATCATGGGGAGGACGAATACGCCGGTGCGGGCGCTGTTCGACGAGGCTCTGGGCATGGCCGCGGGGAAGGTTCCGCCGATCGCCTGGATTCTCACGGTGATAGGGTCGGCGGAGGACGGCTCTCTCGCGCTGCGGGGATATTTTTCAAGCCTCGACAGGCGCTGTTTCGAAGAGGCGTCCGCCCTGTCCGCGCAGGTCAACATCCAGCTCCTCGAGAGACCGGTTCAAAAGGCGGTGGTGTGGCTCGACCCCGAGGAATACCGGAGCACATGGCTCGGAAACAAGGCGATCTACCGCATGAGGATGGCGATGGCCGACGGCGGCGAGCTCCTCATCCTCGCTCCGGGGCTGCGCAGTTTCGGAGAAGACCCGAATATCGATGCGGTGATCCGCCGCTACGGCTACCGCCCGAGCGCAGAAATCCAGTCCCTCGTCGCCCGCGAGCCTGCCCTCGCAGGCAACCTCTCCGCCGCCGCCCACCTCATCCACGGCTCCAGCGAAGGACGTTTCCGCATCAGCTATGCCCCCGGTCCCTCTGTCGGCAGGGAGGAGATAGCATCGGTGGGCTATCAGTGGGCCGACCTCGACCGCGCGCTCGAACGTTATTCGCCCCGGGGCAGGCTCGCGGGCTTCCACACGACCGCCGACGGAGAGGATTTTTTCTTCGTGCCGAATCCTGCGCTCGGGCTCTGGTCGACCGCCCGGCGCATGCGGGGCGCATGAAGCGCGCCGGTACGCACCGCGCCGCCTACGCCGAAGCCTTCATCCAGATGGTGACCACAAGACCGTGCCCGTCGGGAGGCGTCCGGTTTCGCGCCCTGATGCTCCAGCCGTGAAGATCGACCAGCGATTTGACTATCGTGAGGCCCAGGCCATGCCCGGCCTCCTTGCGGGAATGGGTCCCTCTGTAGAATGCGTCGAAGATGTAGGGCAGCTCGTCCTCGGGGACTCCGGGGCCATTGTCCGCGACGGTCAGCACCGGCTGGCCCTCTTCCACACTCAACAGCAACTCCACTTTTCCGCCGGGGCCCGTGTACCGGAACGCATTTGAGACTAGATTTTCAATGGCGCGCTCGAAAAGTATCCGGTTCATCCTGACTGTAGGGATATTGGGAGGCGCTTCCTTCGACAGCGCCGAGCCGAGCCGTCCGAAGCCATAGGCCAATTCGAGCCCGAGGAGCCGCGCATCCTCCTCAAACCGTTTTCCGAGCGAAATCAGGAGGGGAGCCATATCCACAGGCTCTTGAGGTATATTGAAGTCATCGATCTTCATGAATTCGATGAGGTCTGAGACGAGGTCTTCGAGCTGCGCGCTCTTTTCCCGGATGATCTCCAGATAATGCACCCTCGTCGCTTCGTCGCTCGCCATGTTGTCGCTGAGCGCATCGGTGTATCCCTGAATGAGCGCGATCGGCGTCTTGAGGTCATGACTCACGCCGATGAGCATGTTCATGCGCCGGGAGATCATGTCGCGCAGAGTGGTGCGCATCCGGTTTATGCTCTCCGCCAGAGACCTGAACTCCTCGGCGCCACTTCCCTTGACCTCATGATCGAGTCTCCCGCTCGCCACAATCGCAGTATCCTCGATGAGGTTTCTGATCGCCTTGTTCGTCGAGCGGAGTATCATGAGCGACATCAGCCCCGCGACGACAAAGACTCCCAGCGCAAAGCTGGCTATCAACATAAAATTCCGGTTCCGCATATCTACTTTTGACCAGAATGGCTCAATGTCGAAGAGCAGAAGGGGGCTTTTCCCCAGGCTTGTATCGATGGGCAAAAATCTGAGTTCAGGACGCGGTCTGCCCATGGGAAACAGAGGCGGGCCGACCAGGTCCTCCATTGCCAGCCTGGTGCCGGCTGGCAATTCTCTGAACGAAGATACCAGTACAGTGCCGCCGGGCGAGATAAGCGCCGCATTGATGATCGGCAGACCCGACTCTTCTCCCGCCATCCGTATGTCCTCGATGGTGAGGTCCTGGTTTCTGCTCCACAGTGCCGCCACCTCATTCAGAAAAATCCTTGTCGGCTCGCGCGGATCGCGGTTAGTCCGCTGGCCGGTGAAGACAAGCAGACCGAAAATTACGGGGAAAAGCGTCACCGCGACAATGAGGATGGTGAACTGTGTGCGGAGTTTCAGTTTCACGGCTTCGCTCCTGCAAACGCCTCCGGGTTAAATCGGTAGCCCATCCCGTATTGAGTCTGTATATAGAAGGGATTGGCGGGATCGTCCTCGAGCTTCTTCCTCAGCCTCTGGATATACACGCCCACAGCACTGATGTCTCCATATTCCTGACCCCAGACCTTGGCATAGAGGTCCTCCGGCGTGAAAGGTTTGCCGGGGTTTATCACGAGCTCTTTCAATATATTGAATTCTCTGGCAGAAAGGCTGACAGGCTCACCATTTTTGGTGAGGTACATCCCTTCAATATCGAGCTCAAAGGGGCCAAATTTTACCATGCTGCCGTTCTGGCGAGTCTGAAGGGTGACGGTTCGCCGAATATGGGCGCGGGCACGCGCCGCCAACACTTTGGGCGGACAGGGTTTTGTGACAAAATCGTCGGCTCCCACGCCCAATCCCAGAATGACATCTTCATCGGCTTCCCGCGCAGTCAGAATCATCACGGGCGTGGATTTGGTCTTGCGCAGCTGCTCGAGAAACTGAAAACCATCCATGCCGGGAAGATTGATATCGAGCACGATGAGGTCCCAGTCCTCATCGTGCGCCATGGGAAGGGCGCTCTCGGCGTCGAAGGCGAGCCTGCACTCGAAACCTTCATTTTGGAGATAGAGCATATAGAGCTCGGCCAGCTCTTTTGTATCCTCCACAATCAAAATTCTGCCGTGCATGCCCCCTCCTTTGACGGCGAGTCCGACTTTTTCCACCAGACCGTCACCATGTTTCAATCAAACTGCACTGCATTCCAGAAGACACTGAACGCAGTCTGCACCTTCTTCACCGAAAAATCGGTATTCAGCGAGATGGGAGCGGAAACCTCGAGCTCGATCGCATCGTTGAGGGCACTGAAGGAGAGAGCCGGGGTCGTTCTGTTGCCCTTCGGGGCATATTCTGAACCCGTATCCCCTATCGCAGTCAAGCAGGAAAGAGTGACGGTCGCGCGGCCGCCCTGGTCTCCTATCGCCACCTCGAGCTCCGGATTGAAGCGCAGTGAGCCATCGGAGAAGTTGGTCAGGGCGTAGGCCGAACCCGTCACCTGCGTGAGGCTTCTCCCCTCTCCAAAGCGGCCGGAAATCGAAGCCGAACCCGCGAGATACCAGATGCCGGCGCCGGTGGCGCTCACATCGCTGTCTGTATATGTATCGGGATAGTTGGCTTTTATCGCGGCTATGGCGCTCGCATTCTGCATTATGCTCGAGTCGGCGTAGCCCGTGCCGTTGTAGTATCCCTGCACATGGAAGGAGTACGAGAGGCCGCTCGAGTAGCTCGCCGAATATTTGATGCCCAGCGTCGACTGGAAGAATGGCGTATTTTCGAGGCGATAGGTATCGTAGGTCGTCGAAGATGTCTTCACAACATATATCCGGTCGGACCCGTAGAGGAGCACATTTTCGCCGTACACATCGAAGGGGCCGATCGCGCCGGTAAAGGAGAAGATGGCGCGCGGCCTGGCGAGCATGTCGGCGCGGCCGTAGCCGCCAAAGCTCAGCTCCCAGCCGTTGACGACCCAGTCGTATTTGCTCGCGATGGAAGAGGAGGCCACAGACTCCGAAACCGGCGGCACCATGTAGACCATCAGGTGGTTGAGATTCATGGGCATATCGACCTTGAACGCAAAAGGGCCGTCGCGCGCGGCAGTCGGATCGTCGGGATCTATCGCCGACAGACTGAGGACGTCGGAAGGCTGATACCAGTATCCCACTCCCCACCGTATGCGCTGTTTGCCCAGACGAAAGAAGACTTTCTCGTTGATGTGCGTGTCCACGAAGAGCTCATCCAGGCTGTAGGTGGGTGTCGAATAATCCTTCGTCGACAGATAGTTGGAAGGATCGTAGTTGAAGGAGCCCGCCACGTAGAGCCGTACGAGCTCGCTGTACCTCAGGTCCGCATATGCGGTGACAGAGGCTGCGATAATATCGTCCGGGACCGCGAGCAGATCGGTGGACAAGGAGAAATGGAGGTTCTTTGTAGGCAGATAATCGATCCCCAGGTCCGACAGATTCACCGCCCCGTAGAGCGCCTGGGTGTCGGAGGAAGATGATCCCACCGGCGTATAGCTTCCATACAGCCCCGCGCCGGCCGTTCCGCTCATCAGAAAGACCGGGTAGGTCTTCGTGTCTTCGACGAGCTGCACAGTGCCCGCCGACGCCGTGCTCTCGTCGATCACGGTGACAATATCGCTGGGTCCGCCGAAGAGAGAATCCTCATCGATCACCGTGGGCGGCGTTGTACTAGATGTTGTACTCGTAGATGTTGTGCCCGTGGACGTGGTAGATGTCTGCGCCCAGATGCCCCCGCCCCCCAGCGCGAAAAGGACGATCGCCGCAATCTGCCTCAAACTATGCACATCTCTTATTTTCATCGCGTCACTCCTACTGGCTCACTCTCTCCAAATACTCTTTGGTGAAGTAATAGTCAGGAAGAGCCTTCGTCGAAATATTGGTATAGGTCACCTGTGACCGTTTTTCAGGGATCAGCCCGTCCTGGAAAATCTGCACCGTCGGCACAAAAGAATCGCCGATCTGCACATATTGCGTATAATAGGCGGTGCGCAGCAGCTTCATCGAGAGGCTGAACTCTTCTATTTTAAGCACGATCTTGCGGTCCGCCTCGATGTACATCTTGATGTAGGGGAAGGGGACCTCATCGTTGTTCGCCTTGAGTTCTCCGATGATCACTTTGTAGTTGCCGAGCGTACCGGTCGAGAGCTTTGACACCGAATAATCTATCGAGCGCTGCCACCGGCGGAAATCATTGTTGGTCACCGTGGAGTTCTCGTACGTGTCCTTGAGGGTGGTGTGCGTGAACTTGCGGCTCGTAGGGTCATAGCGCCACATATTGTTTTCGACGCGGAGCATACCCTGACCTTTGCGCGATTCCGGTTCCACCATGAGCATGAGGAAGGCATCGTCCTTATCGCGCCTGAAAATCTGCTCCTTGTTGGCAAAGGTACCACGGTCGGGGCTCACGGTGACCATCGAGATGGTCGCGCTCATGTCGCTGTTGTAGAAGCTCGAACGGATATCGGTCCGCCGCACGAGCATAAGAAAATCGGTAGCTGTATATTTCGTTATATCATCAGGAAATTTGTAATCCTTGTTTTGTTCGAGGAAACCGAGAGGCAGTCCTATGCCTCCCATCGGGCCTCCTCCACCGCCCCGAGGGGGGCCGCCCTGAGCCCTCGCGCTGAATATGAGCACGAGCCCAAAGAGCACAATGCTCAGTTTGCTCGTCAATCTTGCATGCAAAAACTTCATCTTCACGCTTCTGATGTCCGTCATGGGTTGCTCCTCCAACCTGCTATCACTGCAAATTATGCAGTTTTTCTCAGTGCCTCGACGGGCACAACTTCGGCCGCCCTCCGGGCAGGCAGGAAGACTGCGGCAATCGCCACAATCGTCACAAAAACCAGAATCAACAGGAACTGGCCCAGGGTAGGTGCAAATCGCAGATGCCCCTGTACAAGCGCGGCCCCGAAATCTCCGTGTGGATTAAAAGGAATAAAGCCGATGCCGAATCCCATCGGCAGGGCGAGGACAATGCCGACCAGGGCTGCGCCGCCCGCGAGCAATATCCCTTCCCAGATAAAAGAAGAGAATACGTCCTTTTTCTTATATCCGATGCATCGCAGCATGCCGATCTCTTTGGTCCGCTCGAGCAGCACCATGCGGTATGAGTTCGAGATACCTGTCGCACTCACGATGAGCATGAGAATGAAGACCGCATAGCCAATCCACCGGATGGAGCCGAGCGCAGAGCCGATCTCGCCTGCAAGTTCCTTGATTGTAGAGACATAGTAGACAGCCTCGCCCTGTGAAAGCCGGCGTCCGCCTCCCTGGGAAGAACCTGAGACTGCGGTTCCCGCTCCGCCGGTTATGGAAGACACGAAGGAATCGGAACCTGTGGACGAATTCTGCGGAGCGGCCGCGCCTGAGGCGCCCGCGTTCGACGCTGATCCCCGGCTTACGGTAAATCCCTGCGCCGAGAGCCCCGCCGTGATGGCCTGTGCGGCCTCTTCTGCAGCGGCGCTGTTCTTCAGAAAGACCGCGATCTGCTGCTGCTCGTCCGATTTCATGTTCAGATCCGCGGTGAGGTCCCCGAAGGCGACGAATGCCGTATTCATGCCGCCCGCAGCCCCGTCGTCGTATATCGCGGCGACTTTGTAGTCCGTGACATTCTGCTGGCCCGAGGCTGTGGAGAGCCGCACGATCACCTGATCTCCGGCGGCGAGGCCGAAGCGGTCCGCAGTCTGCGCGCTCATGAGCATCGTGCGGGAATCCTCGAGCCCCTTCCAGTCGCCGCCGGTGAGTATCAGCGAATCGTGGTAGAGCTGATCCCTGGACCAGTCGACGCCGCGGAGCATGAGCTGAATCTCCCGGGTGCCGAACACGACGGTGGCCCTGGACTGCGCGATGGACGAAACCGTGCGGATACCGCTGCCCGTGCTCTCCACGGTCTTCGCAACAGTATCGTCAGCAAACCGGTTCTGGAGCCTGCCGCTCCAGCTTGCGGTATAGCCGGAAATCAGCACATGGCCGCCGGAGTAGAGCGTCACGTTGTCCTGGATCGCGAGGTCCATGCCGTTCACAAAACCCGAGATCAGGGCCATGACGAGGGCGCTGAACGCCACCGCTCCCCCGAGCGCAATCGTTCTGTGGGGCTGTCTGCGCACATTCCGCGCTGCGAGCTTCAAGTGTATCAGGCGCATTTTCAGTCTCCTCTCATGGCGACAACCGGCTCGATCCGCAGCGCGACGATAGTCGGATACCACGACGCGCCGAGTCCCATCGCCAGAATCCAGAGGAAGGCGCGGATCGCGGCCCCTCCTGACACCGTCGGCTTGAGCACCTGTCCCCCGAACAGTGCCTCGAAGAACAGATTCGGCGCCCTTATGCCTATCTTTCCCAGGATCAGAAGCAGGACAAGGCCGGCGAGCAGGCCCGCCGCCCCCGCGATGAGGGCCAAAAAGGTCGTCTCATAGAGAATCATGTTCCGCACGACGCGCCGCTTTGCGCCGATGGCCCGGAGCGTGCCGATCTCGTAGAGGCGCTCATTCACCGAGATGATGAGCACGTTCATCATGATCATGACCACGACGACCGCGACGACCGCGACGAGGAGGTCGAATGCCAGCCTGATGGTCACCGCGGTGCGCGCAACCTTGCCGGCGCCCGCAATCCAGTCCTGCACGCGGTCGCCGTCTCCGATCTGCTCGGAGAAAGCCGAAAGGTCGGAGAGAAGCCTGGAAGAGTTGGCGCCCGATTTGACGCGCACGAGAAGGAATTGCCAGGCGGGCACGACTTCAGCCACGACGCTCGTCTGTGTGGAGGCGCTCTGTTCCGGGGCCGCTGCACCCGAGACCGCAGCCCCTGTCGCTCCGCCGCTGCCGGCAAACAGATCATTGAAGAGGCTGTCCGGATCGAAACCCGTCACAAAGGCCGCTTCCTGGCCGGACAGGACGGGAGCCCCATCCCTGAGGCTCGCAAAGCCCAGGAGGTCGCGCATGGTGTCCGCATCGACCAGGGTGATGCCGGCAAGCTGCTGGTTGCTCTGGTTGAACTTGATCACGCCTTTCACCGTGACCTCGCGAATGACGGTGCCCGCGGAGTTCGCGAGGGCCGTCATGATGATCTTTGTGCCGGGCTGTACGGGGCTCGATGCGCTCTTGTTGAGGAGGGCGAGTGTGGGCTCAGAGAGCAGAACCCATGGCCCATTGCTCTCTGCCGGCCACTCTCCGTTCACCAGCGTCACATTGTCGGGGAAAAAGTTGCGGTAATCGTCGACATTCACGCCAAAGCAGTACCCGAAGCCGAGCTCCGTCTCGCCTATGCCGAACGACACCTGTCCGCTCAAGAGGGGCAGCGTCGATGCGACATCGCCCCGGCTCGCCAGAAAATCCTCGTATTTTTTGATCTGGGCGATGTGCGGGAGCACTTCCTCGCTTCCCGCCGTCTCGCCGAGCACAGTCGTGGAGAACTCGGTCGGCCCGGTGACCATGAGATCGCCGGTATACCCCTGCACAAACATGCGCTGCAGGCCCGAGAGCGCGGTCTCTATCAGGGAATTCCCGAGGAACAGGATGAGAATTCCCATCCCCATGATCATGCCGATGAGCAATGATTTTCGCCGATGCAGGCCGAGATTGCCCCATGCCAGCCGAGCTGCAATCATAGCTGTCCGCCCTCTGTCCCCGTGGCTCCGACGGCAAAACCGACCGAAGTTTCCCCGTGTATCCTGCGGTCCTCGACGATCCTGCCATCCCTGAGGCGGATGATGTGGTCGGCCTCCTCGACGATGTCCGGATCGTGGGTGCTGAATATGAAGGTTGTGCCGAATGTCTCGTTCATGTGGCGCATGAGGCGAAGGATGCTCTCGCCCGTGGCCGAATCGAGGTTGGCGGTCGGCTCGTCGGCGAGCACGATGGCGGGCTTCATCACGAGGGCGCGGGCGATGGCGACGCGCTGGCGCTGGCCGCCCGACAGTTCCGCCGGCTTATGCAGCATGCGCTCTTTGAGCCCGACACTCTCTATGAGGTAGTCCACCCACTCTTTGCGGTCGGCCTTGTGCTCGTTCCCGGTCTGGCTGTCCAGAAGCAGGGGAAGTTCCACATTTTCGCGGATATTGAGTACCGGGATAAGATTGAAGGTCTGGAAAATAAACCCGATGGATCTGTGGCGAAGTTCGGTCAGGCTGTCGTCGTTGAGATCGCTCGTGCGTTTGCCGTGGACGATGACCGCCCCTGACGTCGGCTTGTCGACACAGCCGATGAGATTCAGGATCGTCGTCTTTCCCGAGCCCGAAGGGCCCGCGATGCTCACAAAATCTCCTGCATTAATATCGAGCGAGATATCTTTCAGGGCATCCACTTCGACAGTATCGAGGAAGTAGACTTTTTTCACCTTATCAAGGCTGATAATGATGTCCGACATGGCGCTTCCTTTCCCAAAACTCAGGGTAAATCCTAACGATTTTCAGGGAGAGTTTCTATATGAAACTGCTGAAAATAAAATGAATAATTATAACAGGTGAGCCAATTTCAAAAGTCGTCCGACTTTTGAAAGAGCCCCAGGCCTTGGATATCCTTCTGTCCATTATTATACTGAAGTCCTATGGCATACAGCGGGTTACAGGAATTTATTTCCTTTCTTGAATCCAGGGGCGAACTGGCGAGGATATCCGCCGAAGTCGACCCAATCCTGGAGATCACCGAAATCGCCGACAGGGTGATGAAGGAGGGCGGCCCTGCCCTGCTCTTCGAGCGCGTGCGCGGGTCCGAGTGGCCCCTCCTCATCAACGCCTACGGTTCCGAAAAGCGGATGGCGTGGTCGCTCGGCGCCGAGAGCCTCGACGGCAAGGCGAATGAGATCGAATCGCTCATCGGTTGGGCATGGAGCCAACTGCGGGACTTCTCGCTGCTCTCGGCCCTCCCCGAGGCGCTCCCCAAACTGCCCGTGGCGCGATCGCTCATGCCCAAAAAAGTGCGGCGCGCGCCCTGCCGCGAAGTCGTGGACGAGAGGGGCTTCGACAGCCTGCCCGTCATTCAGTGTTGGCCTCAGGACGGCGGGCGCTTTCTCACCCTACCCGTCGTCTGCACCGTCGACCCCGAAACCGGGGCCCAGAACTGGGGGATGTACCGGATGCAGGTGTACGACGACCGCAGCGCGGGCATGCACTGGCACATCCACAAGGACGGCGCACACTTCTTCCAGCAATACCGGGCGCAGGGGCGCCGCATGCCCGTGGTCGTCGCCCTGGGCGGAGACCCCGCCGTCACCTATGCCTCCACCGCCCCCTTGCCCGAGGGCATCTGGGAGGCGATGTTCGCAGGCTTTCTGCGCGGCAAAGCGGCCGAAGTCGTCGAGATCGGCGAGAGCGGCATCCTCGCGCCCGCTGACGCCGAGTTCATCCTCGAAGGCTACGTGGATCCTGAGGAACTCCGCCGCGAAGGGCCGTTCGGAGACCACACCGGCTTCTATTCCCTGCCCGACGAGTATCCGGTCTTCCATCTCGAGCGCATGACGCGGCGCGCAAACCCCGTCTACCCGGCCACCATCGTCGGCATTCCGCCGAAGGAGGACTGCTTCCTCGCAAAGGCCACGGAGCGCCTCTTTCTTCCCCTCCTCAGGCAGCTCTGCCCGGAGATCAGCGACATCAACATGCCCATCGAAGGCGTCTTCCACAACTGCGTCCTCGTGTCGATCCACAAGCGCTATCCGGGCCAGGCGCGCAAGGTCATGAACTTCCTCTGGGGCATGGGCCAGATGATGTACACAAAGATGATCGTAGTGGTGGACGACGACGTCTCCGTGCAGGACCTCTCGATGGTCGCCTGGAAAGTCTTCAACAACATCGACGCGGGGCGCGATCTGGTATTCTCCGAAGGCCCGCTCGACGCGCTCGACCACTCATCGCCGGCGCCGCGCTTCGGCACCCGCCTCGGCGTCGATGCGACGCGCAAATGGCACGAAGAGGGGCACGGGCGCGAGTGGCCTGATCCGCTCTCGATGCGCGCCGATATTGTCGAACTCGTCAATGCGCGCTGGAAAGATTATGGCATCGGACACACAGAAGCCTGAGGGTTCGCCAACCGGCGCGCCGGCTGGCGAGCCTAACGGTGTGCGCCCGCGCGGCCTTTTCCGCCGCCTCAAGGCGAGTCTCGGGGCGATTGGCGACTCCGTGATGATCACCCACACCCTCTTTTCCCTGCCCTTTGTCATAAGCGCGATATTGCTGGAGACCGGCGGCCGCCCTCCCTTCTGGAAACTGTTCTGGATTGTCGTCGCCGCCTTTGGGGCGCGCAATGCCGCCAATGCCCTCAACCGCATCATCGACAAGGATATCGATGCGAAGAATCCCCGGACTGCCGGCCGCCATCTTCCGAGCGGCCGACTCAAGCCCCGCGAGCTCTGGTTCTTCACTGCCGCGATGCTCGCCCTCCTCGTGCTCGGCGCGGCCATGCTCAATCCGCTCTGCGTCGCGCTTTTGCCCGCCGCGGGCATCCTGCTCTTCGGATACTCCTACACAAAGCGCTTCACATGGCTGTCCCACTACTGGCTCGGCATCGCGTGCTCGGCCGCGACCATGGGCGCCTTTCTGGGCATCTCGGGGTCATTCCAGCTGCGCTATTTTCCGCTCACCGCGGGCGTGGCGCTCTGGGTCGCCGGATTCGACATACTCTATGCGCTTCAGGACATCGAATTCGACCGGAAGGAGCACCTGTATTCGGTCCCGGCCCGATTTGGCGAGACCGGCGGACGCATCTTCGCGGCACTGAGTCATGCGGGGGCATTTTTAGGCTTCATAAGCATTTACTATTTCTGGGAGACGCCAAGCCTCTTTACGGGCATCGCCCTCGCCCTCTGTTTTCTCCTTCTTGTCGCAGAGCACCTGATCTCGGCCCAAAAATCCGAAAGCCGGATCAGACTGGCAGCCTACACGCTGAATCAGATTCTTCCGATTATTTATCTATTCGGTGTTGCCTTGGATATTTACGTACGCTAGAATGAGCCCATGGCCACGCGCTACCTCGTCTGCATAACCGGCGCTTCGGGTGCCGTATATGCCCTGCGCCTCATGTCCGCGCTCGCGGCGAGAGGTGTCGTTCTCCATGTTGTGGCAAGCCAGTGGGGTGCGCGCGTACTTCTGGAAGAGACGGGCCGGCCGCTGGGCTATTGGCTGGGGAAGCTGCGGACGCAGGGCGGCCCCGAAGGCGGCCCCGCCCTCATCAGGCTCCACGACAACAGCGATTTTTCGGCTTCCATCGCCTCAGGCTCATTCCGCCTCTCGGGCACCGTGATCGCGCCCTGTTCCATGGGCACACTGGGAGCCATTTCGAGCGGGGCCTGTTCAAACCTCATCCACAGGGCCGGCGCGGTTGCCCTGAAGGAAGGCTGGCCGCTCATTGTCGTGCCCCGCGAGACCCCGCTCTCCCTCGTCTCGATTCGCGCCATGGCCCAGCTCAGGGAAGCGGGCGCGGTGATCCTCCCCGCATCCCCCAGCTTCTACGGCAAACCCAAGGATATCGAATCCCTCGTCGACACCGTCGTCTACCGCATACTTGACCATCTGGGTATTGTCGACAAAAATGTTTTCAGATGGAGTCAAGAGGAGCCGTAATTCCCATGAAAATATTTTCTGTTCTCCTGATCGCGCTCGCGGCGTTTGTGCAGCCCTGGGCGCAGCCTTCGGCACAGGCGTCCACCCCCTTGAGCATCGGGATATTCGCAGATGCCGACTCGCTGCCGCTCATCGTGGCGGCGAATGAAGGGCTGTTTCAGCGCGAGGGCGTTGCGGTCAGCCTCGTGCGCTTTTCGAGCGCGGTCGAGCGCGACTCGGCCCTGCAGGCGGGGAAGATCGACGGCGCGGTGACCGATGTGCTCGCTGTCGTCCTCGCGAATCAGGGCGGTTTCCCCCTCAAGATCACAAGCCTCACGAATGGCCGCTACGGGGTCGCCGTCTCTCCCAAATCGAACATTCGGTCGCTGAAAGGGCTCGAAGGGAAAAATGTCGCGGTGTCCCTCAACACCATCATCCACTACTTTGCCGACTGGAGCGCGCGACAGGCGGGCCTCTGCCCGGATGCCCTCATCATGGTTCCGGTGCCCAAGATGCCCGTGCGGCTCGAGATGCTCCTGTCAGACCAGATCGCGGCCGCGGTCATGCCCGAGCCCTTCCTCACCGCGGCAGAGCTCCGGGGAGCGAAAATCCTCGTCTCTTCGGACGATTCGGGGCTCGAGGCGGGAGTCCTGGCATTTTCCCCTGCGGTCATCGCGAAGAATGCCGGTGCGATACAGCGGCTCTATCGCGCATACTGGGAAGCGGCCCAGAGCATCAACGCCCGGCCCGACCAATACAGACCGGTGCTCGTCGATTCGCTCAGCTTCCCCGAAGAAGCGGCCCTTGTCTTTGTGTTCCCGAAATACGTGAAGCCCCGCCTGCCCTCCCAGGCGAGCATCGAGAGCGCCGAGCAGTGGCTCCTGTCCAAGGGCCTCGTCAAAGCGCTGCCCAAGCCTGCCGATCTCGTCGATGCCAGCATGGTAAGCGGATGGTAAGCCTCGAAGACATCAGTTTTTCCTATACGGTCCACGGTACTCCGATCCCTGTCTTCGAACATTTTTCGACGACATTCGAAGAGGGGCGGATTACTGCGGTCATAGGGCCATCGGGCTGCGGCAAGACGACGCTCCTGCGGCTCATAGCCGGGCTCCTCTCTCCCCAGGGCGGCACGATCCTGACGCAGCACTCGAGGATCGGCTTTATTTTTCAGGATTTCGGCCTCCTGCCGTGGCTGACCGTCGAGCGGAACGCCGGCCTGGGCCTCGAGGCGCTCGGGATGCCCGCCGAGGAGCGCCGCAGGCGGGTCCGCGACATTCTCGAAGAGCTCGGGCTCTCCAAATGGCGAAAGGCATATCCGGTCCGGCTCTCCGGCGGCATGCAGCAGAGAGTCGCGGTCGCCAGGGCGCTCGCCATCGACGCCGGCCTCATCCTCATGGACGAACCATTCTCGAGCCTCGATGCGCTGACGCGCGAATCGGTCCAGGACATGCTGCGCACGATTCAGCGCACGCACCGGACGACCATCATCCTCGTGACGCACTCGATCGAGGAGGCGGTGTACCTCGCCGACAGCATTGTCATTCTTGACGGCAGCATGCCGGTACAAAGCTGCACGACCGTCCCGAATCCCCAGGTCTGGGAACATGCCCCGAACATTCCGGATATTCCAGGCAGACAGGCGTCCGCCGCGCTGCCCGGTCCGGACCAGCGCTCCTCTGAGCATTCAGAATCTTCCAATTCCCGCGAGAGCGGCTCTTACCTCGCCGCCGTCGGCAAGCTCCGCCACGCCTTCGATGGGGCGGTGGCCCAAAAAACGGGCCCCGGGGCTTCAGGCGCACCCGCGACAGAGGCGGCCGGCCAGGGTCCTGCTGCGGCGACCGTGCAGCCGAAAGTTCCGAAGGCCCTTCGGCGCCCCGCTTCGGCGGCTCTGCACGCGGCGGCCGCGAAAGGTGCCGCCCAGAGGGAGGCTCCCGGCACTGCCCCGGCACTTTCGGCTTCGGTCTCAAAATTCCTGACAAGAACCGCGCAGATTGCCGCCGCGGCGATATTTATCTGTGTGGCGTGGTGGGGCGCGGCCGCGCTTCTGAACCGGCCCTTCCTGCCCTCGCCCTGGCTCGCCTTCGCCAGATTTTCGGAGAATCTGCACAGGGGCATCTTCCAGATGCATGTGCTGGCCTCTGCCCGGCGCGTATTTCTCGCCCTGCTGGCGGCCGGGCCGCTCGCGTGGACGCTGGGGCTCCTGGCGGGACGAATTCGCTTCTTCGACAACTTCTTCGCCCCCATCATCTATTTCTTCCATCCACTGCCCAAAGTGGCATTTTTGCCCATCCTCATGCTCTTCCTGGGCCTCGGCGACGCATCGAAGGTCGCGCTGATGGGGCTTGTCATCTTCGGTCAGCTCTTCGTGACGGGCCGCGACGCCGCCAAAAGCATCGCCCCGGCCCTGCTCGACAGCGTGAAAATCCTGGGTTTTTCCCGCTTTTCAATCATCAGGCTCGCGATTGTGCCGTCGACGATGCCACCGCTCATGTCGGCGCTCCGCGTCAGCCTGGGAACCGCCATCGCCGTGCTCTTTCTCTCGGAGACGTTCGCCTCCATCGACGGGCTCGGCTGGTACATCATGGACGCCTGGTCGCGCATCGACTATCCCGACATGTACGCGGCCATCCTGGCGCTCTCTCTGTTCGGCCTTGTTCTGTATCTGATCATCGACGCCGTCGAAGCGTATCTCCTGAGGTGGCGCCAGAATAATTAGTCAGGACGACGCGTTACGCGCTGAGATACAACTTGACCAAGTTGTACTATTTTAATACCATCATACTATGAAAAGCCTACCTGTCGCAGAGATTCGGGCAAAATTCTCCTCATTACTCAAAGAGGTTGAGTCCGGGAAAGAAATCGGTATCACCTTCGGTCGGAAGAAAGAGCCTATCGCCGTCATTGTCTCCATCCGCGAATACAAAAAAATAAAAGCACGGAAGCTGGGAACACTGGAGGGCAAGGCGAAGGTGACCTTTAGCGACAACTGGGACATCACTGAAGAAGAATTGGTCGATCTATGAACATCCTTCTCGACACGCACTATCTTCTATGGTCATTTATCGACACCACAAAACTTGAAAAAAGGATATATGATCTTTTAGTGGCTGAAGAGAATGATATCTTCTACAGTCAAGCGAGTTTATGGGAAATATCGATCAAATATACGTTGGGGAAACTGACGCTCGAAGGGATTACGCCCGAAGAATTCTATCATGAACTGAAAAACAGTGATTTCAAGTGTCGGCGATTTATGAACGATGAGCTCGTAGAATTTTATAAGCTGCCAATAGAGCACCGAGATCCTTTTGACCGGATCATGATATGGCAGGCGATAAAATCAGAGTATTCTTTCTTAACACACGACAGCCAAGCAGAAAAATATGTTCAATACGGATTGAAAATACTTTCCTAAGACAGCGAAGCCCGGCGGCCGGCATCATTCGGCCGGCAGCACCCGGACAAGCTTCTCGTCGAAGCCGATCCAGACCGTTTCGCCTTCGGAGGGGATGGTCTTGCCCGAGGGGTCGTCGAGCTGAACGAGGATCTCGCCCGCATCGGTCTTCACATAGATTTCGACACTCGAGCCGAGGTACACGCGCGCGGTGACCAGCCCCGTCGCCACGGCCTCTCCCCTCCCGACCAGCCGCAGCGACTCAGGCCGCGCCATCACGACCACGCGCGCTCCCGAGCTCAGCCCCTCTGCCGCCGAACCCGCGCGCACCTGTCGCCCGCCCACCGTGCACAGCGCTCTGCCGTCGGCCTCCATCCCTTCCATCTGAGCCGGGAAAAACGCCACCTTGCCCACAAAGCCGGCTACGAACATCGAGACGGGGCGCTCGTAGATATCGCCGGGCGAACCTATCTGCTGAATCCTGCCGTCGCGCATCACGATGACGCGGTCCGAAAGGCTCATCGCCTCGATTCTGTCGTGCGTGACGTAGATCGCGGTGATGCCGAGCGATTTCTGGATGCGCCGGATCTCCACCCGCATCTGCTCGCGCAGAAGGGCGTCGAGGTTCGAAAGCGGCTCGTCGAGGAGCAGAACCTGCGGCTCGACCACGAGCGAGCGCGCGAGCGCCACGCGCTGCTGCTGCCCGCCGGAAAGTCGTCCCGGCGCCCTGCGGGCGAGATCGGAGAGGCCCACCAGCTCGAGGACAGCCTCCACTCGCTCCTTTATCTCGCTCTGCGGGAGCTTGCGGATCCTGAGGCCGTAGGCGATGTTGTCGAACACGTCCATATGGGGGAAAAGCCCGTACGACTGAAACACGGTGGCCGTCTGCCTGCCGTTCGGCGGCAGAAAGGTCACGTCGCTGTCGCCGATGAGGATTCTGCCTTTTGTCGGCAGTTCGAAGCCGCCGATCATGCGCAGCGTCGTGGTCTTGCCGCAGCCGGAGGGGCCGAGCAGGGTCACAAGCTCGCCCGGCTTCACGTCGAAATTCGCATCCTCGACGGCATGGACCTCCGCCCTGGTCTTCGGGTCCCTGAATATCTTGGTCACACTGGAGAGCGTCACGGGCACGGATTTTGCTGCCATATCATTTCCTTTCATTACAACAAGTTAATTGAGCGGCGCGAACACGATGGGCGCGCTCACTGCCCTCGGAACGGGGCCGGACACCTGCGCGAAGGCGGCACCGCGATTTCACCAATCGCCCCACGATACCGCCGGGGCACCTGTACGAAAAAACGCCCGCGTTCTTTCGCGCCGGCGCCGCCTCGGCGGGCCCTGCAGAACTTTTGCACAACTTCACTGCGTGGTCACCGTCTTTTCCAGAAACTCGCTCTGTCGGACCAAAAGCCGCATGAGCCCGAACACCGCCAACACGATGATGATCAGCGTCGTCGAGAGGACACTCGCCAGGCCGAAGCGCAGGTTCTCGGAAAAATTGTAGATCTGGATCGTGATGTGGTACCAGCGCGCGCTGATCAGGAAAATGATGGCCGAAACCGCCGTCATCGAGCGCACAAAGGTGTAGGACATGCTCGAAATGAAAGCGGGCCGTATCAGCGGCAGGATGATGGTCCGGAAAATCGTCGCCTGGTCCGCGCCGAGGTCCGCGGCGGCCTCTTCGATCGACGGATCGATCTGGCGCAGGGCAGCGACGCCCCCCTCCAGACCGACGGGCAGCTCCCTGATGACGTAGTTGATGACCAGAACCGCGCCCGTGCCGACGAGGAGGAGCGGCGGCTTGTTGAACGCCAGGATGAAACTGATGCCGACCAGCGTGCCGGGGATCGCGAACGGCGTCATGATGAGCGACTCGAGGATGCGCTTGCCGGGGAATTTCTTGCGCACGAGGATCACGGCCGCCACCATCGACAGGATGCCCGCTATCGGCGTCGCGATTCCGGCCAGTGTGATGGTCGAGACCAGGGCCTGCCTGCCCCGCGTCAGCGCCTCACCGATATTCACGAGCGTAAAGCTGTAGTCGATGCCCCAGTTTTTCACGAAGCAGCCCGCGACGATGGTCGCGTACAGGCCGACGATGAGCCCGCTCACCACCGCGACAAAACCCGTCAGCGCCCTCCTCGCTCCGGGAGAAGCGAGGTCCGAGAGCCGTGTCGAAGGCTTGCCCGTCACGACCACGAAGGATTTTTTGCTCACCCACCTGCGCTGCACGAGGAATGCCGTCAGCGTCGGCAGAAGCAGGAGGAGGGAGAGAGCCGCGCCGTTGTTGAGGCGGCTCATGCCGGTCACCTCGATGTAGGACTCGACCGAGAGCACGTGGTACGAGCCCGAGAGCAGGAGGGGGTTCGCGAAGTCCGCGAGCGAGTTGGTGAACACGAGGAGCCAGCTCGAAAGCAGCCCCGGCGCGGCGAGCGGCAGCGTTACGTGCGAAAAGGTGTGCCATCTCGACGCATTGAGGTCGAGCGAGGCGTCCTCCAGCGTCGAGTCGATCGCCTGCAGCACCCCCTGCATCGTCAAAAACGCGATGGGGAACATGCTTATCGTCTGCACGAGCGCGAGCCCGCCGAGGCCGTAGATATTGAAATTCTGCAGCCCGAGCAGCTGCTTCGTGATGATCCCGTTCTTCCCGAAGAGCAGAATGATCGACAGGGTCAGGGAAAAGGGCGGCGAGATCACCGGCATGGTCGCGAGCGCGGTCACCAGCTTCTTGCCCTTCATGCTGGTGCGCGCCACCGCAAAGGCGTACATGAAGCCGATAAAGGTCGAGATGGTCGCGGTCACGATGCCGAGCTGGGCCGAGCCCCAGAGCGCCTGCAGATACTGCCTGTTCGAAAGAATCGTCTTCCACACGTCCAGGCTGAACCGGCCTTCCCTGACGAGCGTGAGCCGCACCGCCTCGAAGAGCGGATACGCGACGAAGGCGACGACCACTGCGGACAGCACAAGAATCGCATACCCGCTTATCGGGTCGCGCGAAAACGTCGCGATGCCGAACCCCAGGGCAAACAGCACGAAGGCCACCAGGGCGAGGGTCTGCACGAGCCTTCCGTAGGCGACATAGCCGCTCGAATCCAGCGCCGCGAGGAGCGTCGCGCGCGCCGAACCGTTCTCCTCGTCGGGGACGGGAGCGACCATGAGCGTGTAGGGCACTCCCGAGAACGAGACTTTTTCCGGCCACCTGAACACCTCGAGGTACGAGACCGATTCGGCGGCATGCTCTGCAGTCGCCGCGTTTGCCGGAAGTCCCAATATGTCGAAGAGCGCGCTGTCTCCGCCCACGCTCTCGCTTCCCTCTTCGCCCGGAACGCCCCGTATCACGAAAAAGCGGTTGCCCGCATACGTCCCGGCGAGCTGCCCGGACCAGTCTGCCAAGTCCTCATCGTCTTTGGGCGCCGAAGCAGTCATGGCCCTGACCAGCGATGTCATCTCCTTGACTGAGTTCTTTTCGAAGGTGTTTTGAAGAGTGGAGAAAATCCAGTATTCCCCCGCGGCGAAGATGGCGCAGACCACGGCAAACACAATCAGCTTTTTCTTGGTAAACACCTGAGTCCTCTTTCTCAAATGAGCCGAGCCAATTTCAAAAGTCGGTTCCTTTTGAAATTGGCTTTGCATTTGCTCCGGTTTCTTTGAAACCGTACACAAATGCTGCAATAAAAGGTTGCTCTTTCAAAACTCATCCGACTTTTGAAAGAGCCTCAAGCCTTTGAAAACCAGTCATAGCAAAAGCCGGACCGCCGCGGAGCATCATCCACAGGGTCCGGCCGTTTTTTCTCAACACAGGAACGATCAGCGCTTCGAACCGATCTCTTTTATCCAGCGCTCGAGCAGACGGTCTTTATTGGCCGCGTCCCAGACGACATCCTGACTGACAGTCTTGATTTCGCTGATGCTGAAGGCTTTCGGGTTTTTCTTGGCGATCTTCGAGACCGGAATGACATACCACTTCGCGATGATTTCCTGGGCCTTGGGCGAGAGCACCCAGTCATAGAGCTTCTTGGCATTGACGGGATCCGGACCGCCCTTCACCAGGGACATCGAGGCGATTTCATAGCCGGTGCCCTCGGAGGGGAAGGTGATGGTGACATCCGCGCCTTCCACTTTGAGCTTGACATTGTCGTGCGCGTAGCCGATCGCAACGGGGATCTCACCGATCGCGACGCTCTTGCCGGGGGCAGAGCCGGATTTGGTGTACTGGTCGATGTTGGCATCGAGCTTGTTCAGATAGTCGAAGACCTTGTTCTCATCGCCGCCCAACACATAGCGCAGGGTCGTGAGGGTGTTGTATGCCGTGCCGGAAGTCGTGGGATTCGGCATGCGGATCTTTCCCTTGTAGACCGGTTTCAGAAGATCCGCCCACGAGGTCGGCGGAACAATCCCCTGCTCTTTTGCGACCTTATTGTTGGTCACAAAGCACAGTGGCCCGATGTACAGACCCACCCAGTAATTTTCGGGATCGCGGAACTGCAGTGGGGTATTCTCGAGCATTCTCGATTTATAGGGTGTGGTGAGGCCTTTAAGCTTGGCGCTTATATGGTTGAGCCCGACACCGCCGACCCAGATCGAGGCCTGAGGATTTGCCTTCTCTGCTTCCAGTCTGCTCTCGGCTTCTCCGCCTGCAAGCCTCTGCCAGCTCACGACAATTCCGGTTTCCTTCTGGAATTCATCGAACAGCTCTTTGGCGAGTGGCTCTTCGAGGGTGGTGTAGGCACCGACCTTCTGCTGGCCAAAAGCTACAGTGACGCCAAGCAGGAACACAAGTCCAACAATCACGACACGTTTCATGGAAACCTCCTGTAATTTACCTGCATAGTTTAGTCCCTGCCCCTGATTTCCGCAAGCAAAAAATGGGGAAATGATGCTCCTGCGCAGGGCCGGGGGCTGTCCTTTCGGCATAAAAGCGCACCGCACGGACAACCACGAGAGGGGCCGTCAGCCGATTGTATCAATTATACACATCCGTATGATTCATTTTTATACATATGTATCGTTCGGACATACAAGGGGGCGTGCATACAACGGCCCCGTTTCATACGGGCCCAAAACCGGAAGCGCTTGAAAGCCGGGCACTTCACGAGCAGCAGGCTCATGCAAATAATTTTATATAATATAATGAATAATTAATTTCATCAAAATTTTTTAGATTTTGGCACGATACTTGCATCATAGATAATGAGCGCCGAAAAGGGCTCCGGACGGGTGTCACGGTCCCGTGAGGATCTAAACCTGCCGAACTTCACCACTTTGTGGAGGTTCATTATGAACAGCCTGGTACTGTATGAAAACAATCCCTTTGATCTTATGGAGAGGTTCTTCAACGACGACGAGTGGCTCATGCCGAAGTTCCGCACTCCCGCAATCGACGTCTACGAAGAGGGCGACAAATACATGCTCGAGGCCGATCTTCCCGGCCTGACCGAAAAGGACATCAAGCTCGAAGTGCGCAATGGCCAGCTGACTTTTTCCACCTCGAAGAACGAAAAATCCGAGGAGAAGTCCAAGAAAGGATGGATCCGCAGAGAGCGCAGGGAGTTCCAGTTCGTGCGGAGCTTCACGCTGCCCGAAGATGCCGATGCGAACGGCATCGAGGCTCACTTCAAAAACGGAGTGCTGCAGGTCGTGATGCCCAAGAAGCCTGAGGCTGCGCCGAAGACAATCGAGGTAAAAATCGCTTAAGCAATGCTTAAGCACCGCTTAGACCAGGTGTCCGGGCGATTAAGGAGGGGCTACCCACGAAATTGGGCGGCCCCTCTTTTTGTAAGAGTGGTTTCGTAACAATGGTTACAGTCGATCGCCGGGCCACTATAGTATTCTTTAAGGGAACAGAGATCCAAAAGGCCGGTTTCCCGGCAAAGGAGATACTATGGCAGACAAGTCAGCCAGACTTCCGGGCAATGCAGAGGGCAGATGGTATGTCGACTCTTCGTGCATCGGCTGCGGGCTCTGCACATCGACCGCGCCCGATATTTTTGCGCTGAACGACAATAGCCAGGCCACCGTCGTCCGCCAGCCCGAAACGCCTGAAGAGACAGAACTCGCGGCCCAGGCGCAGGGCGACTGCCCCGTCCAGGCCATCGGCGACGATGGTGAATAAAAGAGAGGGCTCCGTCGGCCGGCGCCCCTCACCGGTGCCCGGAAGCTCAGCCTTTCAGGGCATCGGGATTCAGCGCGAGCAGCTCCGGCACCACGAAGAGGCCGTCTTTTCGTATCAGTCTTCCGTCGATCCAGACCTCGCCGCCGCCCGAGCCGGCATCCTGCATGAGGACTATGTCCCAGTGCAGCGCCGAATGGTTGCCATTGTTGCAGTCCTCGTATGAATTGCCGGGCGTGATGTGCAGCGAACCCGCAATCTTTTCGTCGAAGAGCGTCTCGAGCATCGGCTTTGTGATGTAGGGGTTGAGCCCGAATGAGAACTCGCCCAGATATCGCGCACCATCGTCGATGTCGAGTATTTTGTTGATGCGGGCGCTGTCGTTGGCCTTCGCGTCGACGATTTTGCCTTTTTCAAACTCGAAGACTATATTCTCAAACTTGAAGCCGTCTTTTTCGTTCGGCGTGTTGTAGCTGAGCACGCCGTTCACCGATTCGCGGAGGGGAGCGGTGTAGACTTCGCCATCGGGGATATTCATCGTGCCGTCGCATTTGATGGCCGGCATGCCCGCGATCGAGAATTCAAGATCGGTGCCCGGACTTTTGACGCGGACTTTGTCGCTCTTCTCAAGAAGGACCACGAGCGCATCCATGGCGCGGGACATCCCGGCATAGTCCATGGTGCAGACATCGAAGTAGAACTTTTCGAAACCCTCCTCGCTCATGCCCGCATTCTGGGCCATGGCTGCGGTCGGGTACCGCAAAACGACCCAGCGGGTGTCCGTGATGCGCCGCTCGATGTGCACCTTCTTCCAGATATGGCGATTGTAGAGCTCGGCTTTTTCCTGTGGCAGATCCTGCCACGCAAAGGCGTTCTGCATGCTCGTAAACCCGATGTAGACATTCATTTTGTCCATGCGGGCACGCTCGAATTCGGCCTGCAGCTCGAACTGCGCCTCGGGCGCGTCCATAAAAAGCGTGCGCTCAAGCCGCCTGTCCCTCAGGGAAAGAAAGGCAAGCCCGCCGGCGGCATGCACCTCCTCGATGAGGAGCCGCAGAAAATCGGGCTCCGGATTTACATTCTCGATGAGCACCCTGTCGCCGGGCCTCACTTTGGTCGAATAGTTCACCAGCAGATGGGCGAGCTTTCTGAGTCTTGGATCTTCCATACTATTCATTCCTTTCCAAAAAAGTCGGCGAGGACCGCCTTCTCTTTTGCTGCATCCTGTTTCCATGTGTCGCGGACGACCATGTAGCTCTTCTTGATCCGTTCACGGTAGGGAGGCGTCTCTTTCCCTCCCTGCCACGTATAGGGAGAGGCCACATTCGCATTCAGGCGGCCCGCCTCCGTGCCTGCCCCGGCGTTGAGGACGCGCGCATCGAACACAAAGCCATCCGTGACTGTCGTTCTGAGCATGTCCGTTGTGAGCGAGTCTATATGCCGCCTGTCATTCAACACGCTGCGCGAAGAGGGGTCGGTGACATTGAGGCGATTCCAGGGTATGCGCACGTGGATCGAATTTCCCTCGGCATACCAGAGATTGCCGGACTCATCGAAGGGGCCACGCCGCATGAGCGAGGCGTTGAACTGCCGCTCGGGGATTTCCCTGCCATCCTTCGTCGTCACTTTGCCGTTGACCAGCATCCTGATCTCCTCAAACACGCCGTCGCGGCGGAGCGACGTCGCATAGCGAGCGGAGGCGGTATTGTACGAAGGGATGACCGACAATCGAACTTCATCCGGTTGAATGTCGAGCAGGAACTCCAGCCCGGAGGCTGTTTTCCCCAGGCTGCCAGGCCAGCTCATCTGCCCCTGACTCCGGTTATACGTGTCGATGCCGAGAAGGATTTCGTACTCGCCGGGCATCTCTGATCCTGCCAGCTGCAGCGTGAGATAGAGATACGAAGCATCGTGGGACACCGCTAGGTCTGCGAGGGCCCCGCTGCCCGGAATGACCTGCTCCGGCGCCGAAGGCGGCACTGTCTCATTCGCGATGAGGCCGTAGTTCTGTTCGGGGTCGACGACATTGTGCCACAGGACCCTGTGGTCGAAGGGTATCATGAAGGGCTCCGTGATCCACGTTTTCTTCGCCCACTCATCCATAAATTCGAAGATCGAAGCGCCCGAATAGCCAGCCTTCCGGATGGCCGCATACATGCGCAGGATCTCCCTGCCCGCGCTCTCCTCGTCGATGCCGCCGTGATGGAGGCCGTCAGGGGCGATGTGCGCGACTCCCGCCCCGTTTGCCATGCCGAACTCCGCGACAATGGCGGGGTAGCGGCTGTGCGTCTTTATAAATTCCTCCAGATAGGCCCCGTACCTCAACATGCCGAATTGATCGCGGTAACTGCCGTATGAAGGCTCATTGACGATGAAGTCGGGATAATTCGGATAGATGTGGTAGGCGCCGAACAGACCTGCGGTCATCTTCTCCGTGACATCGAGATGCTCTATGGCGATGCTCGCCCGGTCATTCCAGCGGTTGGTCTTGCCTGTCTTGGGGTCCCACTCCGTGTCGTGCTCGATCGGGTCCAGCGTCGGCCAGCTCACGATGCCCACGGGGTGCAGAGTCCCGTAGCGCTCCGCCTCGGCCATGGCCACCGCATCGAGCGACTCTGCCAGCCAGACTTCGGTCGGCGACGCCCCTTTCCCCGCCGACACATATTCGCCGGTATACGTCGCCCCTCTGTGTTTTGCGTCGGTCTGCATCACTTCGGCGCTCTCAAGCTCCCTGCCCACAAGCCAACCTATGAGCCACTTCGAGACATCGGCAGAATAGACGCCCCACGCGCGACCCTCGCGCAGGGGAACCTTTGCCCTGCCATAGACCGCACCGATGACATGCTGTATTTCCTTTAAATACTCTTCCTGGTACCCGGGCTGCAGATAATCGCCGCCTGGAGGATTCTCTTCCGGCCATATCTCCTGCAGCAGAAAGAGCGGAGCATCCGGATGGGCCTCGTTATAGCTTCTGAGCGCCTGGTAGAACTCGGGAGGCAGCAGTGTATACACGCGCAGGGTATTCGCACCAATACCGCCGATATAGTCCAGCCACCGCATGTACGTATCAGACTGAACAGGGAACTCCGTAAAGAACTTCCCCGGCTCGGCAGCCCCCAGATTTATGCCGCGGAGGAAAACAGTGCGCCACTCTCCCGCGCTCGATTTCAGCTGAATGCCTTCTTTTACCGCACGCACATTGACCTGGGGTTCCGCCAGTTTTGCCCTTTTCTGAGGTACAGTCTGCTGAGGTTGGATGTTCGAGAGGATGTAATGCATGAGCGGCACATACGCTTTCCAGAAAAAATAGCTGTTATCGTGGACAGTGTCATCGGCGAAAATGCGCTTGATGGTCTGGATGCCTCTCATGCGGTAGGGAGTACCCGAAAACTGCAGGTCGGCAAAGTCGCCGGCAAAATACCAGCTGGTAAACTGATCGTTTCTGAGTCTCACTATCGCGGGGAATATGGCGGGCAGACCCAGCTCATCGAGCTTCCGCTTTCCCGCGGGAGTCAAATCGAGTTCGTAGCGGGCGACCTCCTCCACGCGCGGACCGGGCGTCACCCACTCAAACCAGGAGCGGTACAGGGTGGGCCTCCCGATCCCCAGCGTCTTCGCCCACTGTTGCCCGAAGACTACCTTCATGCCGTTTTTGCCGATATCCTCCCGTTCAGTGAGCACCTCGATTCTTCCCTTTTCATCGAACAGCACAAGGCCGCTCCCTGAATATCTCCAGGTCTGATTTTTTTCATGCTCCCAATTTGCGACAATCCAATCGGGGACAGTCCCTGCCTTTGCGAGGTCTCCGTAGTAATTTCCTATCCAGCCCCGCCATTCAAGCCCGGTAAGCGGGCCCAAAAAGGCTCTGTCCTTCTTGTTGGCCGGCGAAGCTGCGGTGTTGAACTCGGCAATAAGAGTGTTCCCTCCGCCCAGGGCCTTTTGGAGAGCGCTGTAGTCATCGCTGTCCAGTCCTCCGTGCAGGGAGGAGGTATCGGGGGGCTCCTTCAGCATATACTCGTCGTTGTAGACACCATAGGTGTCCGCGATATAGATGAGGTCCGGCTTCCTCACAGGTTCCGGCATCTCACA
>Ga0228535_1000977_pt1 | contig 57982 bp, 49 predicted proteins | sample SJ1metagenome_FD_168457 | JGI IMG/M metagenome (GOLD analysis project Ga0228535, IMG submission 168457) | Enriched culture of PCE-dechlorinating microbial communities from Ithaca, New York, USA - SJ1 | ecosystem: Engineered > Modeled > Simulated communities (microbial... > Unclassified | place...
ATGGCCAGGCCTCTGGAATTGACGACCGTTGTTTCGATCAAAGTGGCCCGGACGAGATAGCCACTTCTGGGCGTGTATTCGATCCGGTACTGGCTGCCAGGCTCCAGCGCCACCTGCCACTGATTGTAAAAGTAGTGACGCCCACCGGTTGTCAGGCTGTTCCAGCCCAAGTTTTGGCGTCCGACTTGCACTTCTTCGATCGCGTATGTTTCAGTCAGCAGATTCACCGTGTCGAGCAGGCGAGGCACGGTGAGGGACAGCATCAGAGCCAGGAACAACCCGGTCAGTGCCACTGGGGCCAGATAGCCCAGGGCCAGACGGTTGCGCCGTTCCTGATTGACTCTCAGTGCCTTGAACAGCATGACCAGGACAACCAGGCTCATGATGGCGGATAAGAACAAGCTCCAGAAAAAAAAGATCAAATCCAGTCCCCCACTTAGTGCCTGTACAAAATGACAGGCTTGTGATGGGCAACATTATAGCATGATGTTAATTTCTGGTGAATGCGCTCGACCAGAGCTCCATATCGGTGTACAATGAGCTCGCCACCTCCATATGGCAACAAACAGCAACTACGCCTTCGGGCTTTTCTTAGATGATGAGGAACAGAAAAATATGAACAACTTTGAAACCGTCAAAGAATTTACAGATATTTTGGTTAACTGCCAGGGAAAAGTGACTTTTATTACGGCGCAGGGTGACCGTCTCGTTACGGACAGCATGCTTTCAGCCTTGGTTGGCTTTGCTTCGCTGATTTCTGTCGCCGGATCGATGGACGTCCGGTTCGAGTGCGAACACCCTGCCGATTGTGAAAATTTGCACCATTTCATGCGCCAGCACAAACTCGGTATCTATCGCAACACCTGATACCTGAGCTCCTCAGGAGCTGGTAATAGCCGGTTCCAGTCCGAAAAAGCGGCTTGACTATCCCTTTCAGTGCGCTAAAATGTTAACCGAAGTTAACACCAGGCCAGTGTCCTGTCTTGGCTGTGTTCGATTGCACTTGGCCGTTACAGGACCATCACTGGTGAAAGGATCCGTCATGCCTGTGCCGCTTTCAGAGTTCAAGCCCGGAGAGAGCGGGACCATTGTCTCCATCCAGGGCACCGGTGCTTTGCGCCAGCGCCTGATTGCCATGGGTGTCACACCGGGCACATGGCTGATCGTCAGAAAATTTGCCCCATTGGGCGATCCGATGGAAATTCGTCTGCGCAACTACAACCTGTCTATTCGCAAGCGCGATGCCGCCATGATTGAAATGCTGCGGGAGGACCGTCTGTGAACATTCACCTGGCGCTGGCCGGCAATCCCAACTGCGGCAAGACGACTTTGTTCAACCGCCTGACAGGCACGCGTCAGACGACGGGCAATTGGCCTGGCGTGACGGTCGAGAAAAAGGTCGGTGTGATCCGGCGCGGACCCAATCTGTTTACCCTGGTCGATCTACCCGGGATCTATTCCCTGTCGCCCTATTCGATCGAGGAAATTGTCACCCGCAACTACATTCTGGAAGACCAGCCGGACGTGATTGTCAACATCGTCGATGCCAGCAATCTCGAGCGCAACCTGTACCTGACCCTGCAGCTGAAAAAACTCGGCCGGCCCATGATTGTGGCCCTGAACATGATGGATGAAATCGAACAGCGGGGCGACCTGTTGCATCTGGAGCGCCTCGAAGCCCTGCTTGGCATGCCTGTCGTGCCCATTTCCGCCAAGCTCAACCAGGGCATCCTCGAGCTGATCGATGCCGTCAGGACCCTGGCCATTTCACTCGGGCACAGGGACGGAGACCACCACCACATCCTGTCTGAACGGCCATTCGGCAACGAAGCGGTCCCGCTTGACCAGCCTGGCCATGTCCAGACAGGCCGCGGACACGAGCGCGGTCCAACTGGTCGTGAGCGCGGGCTGGTGGGTCGAGAGCGGGGACCGGTCAGTCAGCCGCACCATCCCGCCATCCATCCGGCAGCCAGCCCCATTCATCCCAAGGGCAAAGGCAAGCCACACCAGCCCTTCAACCAGCCTACCGGACCCGGCCACAGGCATCCCCCCCACGGACAGGGACATGGCCTCGGATCCGGGCACGGACCTGGCGCAGGCGTTGGCCAGGGCGCTGGCTTGGGCCGGGCCCTGCAGGCTGAACACGACCATACCAGCGAGCAGCCGGAAACCCTGGCCCGATTGCCGCTCGATTTCAAACCCGAGACGGATGAAGAAACGCAGATCCTGTACCAGGAAGCCGCCCGCATCACCCGCCAAGTCCTGGAGCATCGCCAGCACCCATCTGATTTGACCCGCTCCGACCGGATCGACCAGGTCCTGACCCACCGCATCTGGGCGTTGCCAATCTTCCTTGCGATTTTGTTCCTGGTTTTCCAGCTTACCTTCCACGAAAACCTGGGCGGTCGCCTGACTGGCTGGCTGGACGTCTTTTTCAGCGAAATTTTCAGCGGCTGGGTGCGGGCCGGCCTTGAGCTGGCCGGAGCATCGCCCTGGGTCATCTCCCTGGTCGTCGATGGCATCATTGCCGGTGTCGGTGGCGTCCTGACCTTCCTGCCCCAGATCGCCCTGCTGTTCATGTTCCTGTCCGTTCTCGAAGACACTGGCTACATGGCCCGGGCTGCTTTCATGGTTGACAAGCTGTTCCTCAAATTCGGCCTGTCCGGACGCAGTTTCATCCCGATGCTGATGGGGTTTGGCTGCACCGTACCCGCCATCATGGCCGCCAGATCGCTGGAAAACCAGCGCGACCGGCGCCTGACCATCATGATCACACCCTTCATGTCGTGTGGCGCGCGCATGCCGATCTATGCTTTTTTCGCCGCCATTTTCTTCCCCACCCATAAAGGTCTTGTAACCTTTTCGATGTATGTGCTTGGTGTCATCGTCGCCATCCTTTCGGCGGTCCTCCTGAGCAAAACCGTCCTAAGAGGCAGTGAGGCTCCTTTTATCATCGAGCTCCCCCCCTACCGGCTGCCTGATACCAAATCCTTGTTCCTGCATATCTGGGACAAAGTCCAGGATTTCATCATCCGGGCCGGTACATTGATTTTTGCCATGTCGGTCGTGATCTGGATTTTCCGGACCTTCACGCTGACCTTTTCCATCGCCACGGACAGCTCGCAAAGCATATTTGGCCTGTTGGGCAGCCTGATCGCACCACTGCTTTCTCCCCTGGGTTTTGGCAACTGGCAGTCCAGCGTGGCCCTTTTGACCGGATTGATCGCCAAAGAAGCCGTCGTGGCCTCGCTGGGCATCCTGTTCACCCCGGAGCAGATCGCCTTGACCTTCACACCACTTGCAGCCTATGCCTTCATGACCTTCACCCTGCTTTATACGCCCTGCGTCGCGGCACTCGGCGCCCTGGCCCGCGAAATGCAGAGCTGGCGCTGGACACTGGCCGCCATTCTCTATCAGATCGGGGTTGCCTACCTGATCTCCCTGCTGGTCTATCAAGGCGGCCGCCTGATCGGCCTTGCCGCCTGATCAACCAACTCCGCCCGGGGGATGGAATTTTTATGAAGCATACACCACTCTCACCTGCTGTGGAAGATTTTCTGGAAGCCATCCTGGCATTGGCTCCGGACGGTCATGCTGTCCGATCGGTCGATGTTGCCACTCAGCTGGGTATCTCCCGGGCTGCCGTCAGCAAAGTCCTGGCCAATCTGGTCCAGGCCGGTCTGATCGAGCACACGCCTTACGGCAGCATCCAATTGACAGACTCAGGCCTCGCTCGAGCCCACCTGATCACCCAGAGCCACCAGATGCTCAAGCGTTTCCTGATCGAAATCCTCAAGATCGACGAAAACACGGCCGAACAGGATGCCTGCCGGCTGGAACATGTCATCAGCGACGAAACACGGCAGAAATGGCTGCACTACATCGCCCGGACTTTGCCGGAGTAAGCAGCGACGGGACCGGGAGCGGGCGCGCGGGGCACCTTGACTGGCAATGACCTTGATCGGAGCCAGACTTGGCGTGAAGAGTGACCCAAATCCGGCAATTGCCGATAATCGCACCAGGGATCACGCGAGGGCCGGTCCAGCTCGCTCAGTCCAGCTTGCCCAGCATCACCATCAGTCCGGCTTCGTCGAGGATCGTCACGCCGAGCGAGCGGGCTTTGTCCAGTTTACTGCCAGCGGCCTCGCCTGCTACGATGTAATGCGTTTTGCGCGAGACACTGCCGGACACTTTCCCTCCGGCAGCTTCGATCAGGCGAGTGGCTTCTTCACGTCCGAGGGTCGGCAAGGTGCCGGTCAGGACGAAGGTCTGGCCCAGCAGGGGCAGGTTTGTCCTGTCCGTTTGATTGCCCTGGAGATTGACACCGGCCTGTGCGAGCTGGTCGATCAAGTGCATGGTTTGCTCCTGGCTGAAGAAATCGACAACCGAGCGGGCACTGATGGCACCGAAGTCTGGCAAGGCCATAAGCTCGAGCTCAGTGGCCCGGGCCACAGCGTACAGGTCGGGAAAAGACTCGGCCAGGACGCGCGAGGCCTGGCGTCCAATGTTGCGGATGCCAAGTCCCGTGATCAGGCGGTCGAGGCTGTTTTGGCGTGATTTCTCGATCGCCTGCAGCAAATTGGCCAGTGTTTTCTGGCGCGTCTTGAACACATCCGAGTTGGCCAGTTCTTCCTGGCGTCCAGGCAGCTGGTAGATGTCAGCCAAATTGCGGATGAGCCCGGCAGAAAGCAAGGTTTCGACCATGGCCGGGCCGAGGCCCTCGATATCCATGGCCTCTTTGGAAGCAAAGTAGACCAGATGGCGGGCAATCTGGGCCGGGCAATCGGAACCGGTGCAGCGCAGGTCAGCGGTATCTGGTTCGCGCTCGGCTGGAGCACCGCAGACTGGACAATGATGTGGCAACTCATAATGCGGCGGATCACCGGCGCGCAGATCCTTGCGCACGGAAAGGATGGCCGGGATGATGTCGCCGGCTTTCTGGACCAGAACGGTGTCGCCGATCCGGACATCGAGCTTATCGATCATGTCCTGGTTGTGCAGCGTTGCCCGGCTGACCGTTGTCCCAGCCAGGCGGACCGGCTCGAGGATTGCCATCGGCGTGATCCGGCCAGTTCGACCCACCTGGACCGTGATGTCCAGCAGTCGCGTTTCTTTTTGTTCCGGCGAATATTTGTAGGCGATCGCCCAGCGTGGCACTTTGCTCGTAGCCCCCAGGCGTTCGCGGATGGACAGGTCATCGACTTTGACGACTGCGCCATCGATGCCATAAGGCAAGGCAAACCGTTGCTCGCCGATGGCCATGATTGCAGCCCAGACGGTTTCAAACGACTGGCAAACCTGGTACTCGGGACTGACCGGAAAACCGAGCCGGGCCAGGTACTGGAGACTATCGGAATGGCTGGCAAAGGAGACACCGGTCACAGCCTGGACATTGAACACGAATAAGGAAAGTTCCCGTTCGGCAACGATGGCCGGGTCCAGCTGACGCAACGTGCCGGCGGCACAGTTGCGCGGATTGGCAAAAATCTTGCCACCGCTGTCCTCCTGACGCGCATTGACACGCATGAACGCATCGACCGGCAAATAGACCTCGCCGCGAACCTCCAGTTCTGGCAAAGCAACCGGCAGCTCCTGGGGCAAATCAGCAATCTGGCGGATATTGGCGGTGACATCCTCACCGACCTCGCCATCACCCCGGGTCAGGCCCCGGACCAGACGGCCATTTTCATAGCGAATGGCCACCGACAAACCGTCAATTTTCCGTTCGACAACAAAACGGACCTCCGGAAAATCACTCTGCATGCGGGTGATGAAATCGGCCACCTCAGACTCGGCAAAAACATCCTGCAAGCTCAGTAACGGTACCGTGTGGCGGGTCGTCGCCAAATCGGTGCTGATGGCCCCGCCGACTTTGCGACTGGGGGAGTCAGGTGTTGCCAGGTCGGGGGCCATCGCCTCGAGGGTGCGCAGGCGCTGCATCAGCTGGTCGAATTCAAAATCGCTGATTGTCGGATTGTCTTCCGCGTAATAGGCTCGGCTGTGGGCTTCGATTTCCGCCCGCAAAGACTCGATCTGTGCCTGGATGTCCGGATTCTTTTTTGCTTTTGCCATGAAAACGTTCCGTGCCTTTCTATGTCAGCCTTTGGCCCGGCCCTGTGAGAGCAAGATCTGAGGCAGCACAGCCAGGATCAGCAGCAGGATCGACCAAACCAGCTGCGGCAGCGAGAGCCAGCCAGCCAGATTCTGGGCCAGGCTGTCCGAGGGCACGATCAGCATGGGCGCAAGCATGTCAAAGGGCCAGTCCAGAGCGGAAAACAGACCAGTCAGAAAGCCCTCGACGATGATCAGGGCTGGTATCGACACGATGAAAGCGTCCGACAGCCACAGACCCGGGGAACGGGCTGGAATCAGCAGGAACAGAAGGGCCAGGGCCAGGCCGATCGTGATCGGCAGCGAGACATCGTACACGCGGTTGTTTTCGATGCAGATCCAGAGGTGGTAGATGACTTCGGACAAAGAGGCGAACCCCGCGATGTACAGGCGCTGGCGGCTCTTGCCAAGCCAGAACAGCAACGAGACGATGATCGCCATGATCAGGTAGGTCAGCCACGCCGCCAGGCTATCGGAGGCCCGGGTCAGTCCAGCGAGGAACTCGGCTCCGGTCCGGATCATGGTGGCAAAATAGCGGAATGGCGCTGCCAGGGCTGTAGACCAGGCGAACAATAAAACCGCCAGGACAATCCCGGCGCGTGTCTGGCTTTTCATCGTGAAGACTCCTGAAAATTTTTGCTATTATTATAGCATAGCCCGGGCGCTGGAAATCGCTGGAATACCGATGTTCACCGTCACGGGGAAAGGTGGAAACCCAATTGCTGCCTGGCTTGAGACTCGATTCAGTTGTCCTGGCTTCACTAGACCTATCTCTGGTTCGTGGCCTGCTCTGGGGCCTATTTTTCCTGCTCGCCACAATCCTGCTACTCAGGGCGCTTTACGAACCGACCCAACTGGAAATCACACGACGGTGTTTGTCGAGTGTCCAATCTGACAACGACTTGTCTGAGGCGATACCGAGGATTCATGCGCCCGATCTTGTTCTGACAGACGAGACGATCCTGACAATCCCGGCCGGCCTGCGTGTGGCCCTGCTGTCAGACTTGCACGCTGAATGGCTGCGCCTCAAGCCAGAGCGTATCGCGCAGGCCCTGGCAGCCGAAGAGTTCGACCTGGTGCTTTTTGCCGGCGACCTGACCGGCCGCCATCATCGACCCGATCGAGCCAAGCCTTGGCTCGATGCCCTGGCGGTCGTCTGCCAGCGTCTGGGTAAAGCCTGCTATGCCGTACCCGGCAATCACGATTCGCCAGCATCGCTCGATTTGCTAGGCCGGGCGGGTTTTACGATTCTCAAAAACGACAGCCATGTCATTCGTGACCGGTCAGGCCGGGACTGGCTCCTGATCGGACTCGACATCCTGAAAAAAGGCCAGCCCGACTTTGCGCAAGCTTTGAAACGCACAACCGCCTCCGGTTACGCTTCCAGTTCGGCAGCTGGTGCAGGACCCAGGACAGCCTCCGGTGCGGCATCCGGTACAGAGCCCTGGATGGACGCAAGGGCATCGATCCCGCCCGAGCGGCGAATCGTCCTGGCCCACAATCCGGACACTTTTTTTCTGGTTCCTGCCGGACAGGCTGGATTCTTCCTCGCCGGCCATTTCCATGGCGGCCAGATCTACCTGCCTTTCCACTTGGAATTTTTTATCTTGAGGCGGGAAAAATTGGGCCGGATGGGGTATCATAAGGGAAGTTTTGCTCTGAATGGTCTCACCGGCTACATCAGCCGCGGGCTGGGCTCCGTCCTTTTTCCCTTGCGGCTGGGATCGATGCCAGAACTGGCGATCCTGGAACTCCGGCCTGCCACACAGGCTGCCACAGCCCAAGAGCAGGAAGTGAAGCAATAGCACGATCATATATATCCCTGGAGGTTTTACGACTTTGAAAGAATCCATCATGCAGCTCCTCGAAACCTGGTTTGGCAATTCCCATGCCCTCGTCGTCCTGATCGGCTCCGCCATCCCGATCACGGAAATGCGCGCCACCATCCCCGCTGGGATCCTGATCTGGGGTCTCAATCCCTGGCTGGTCATGCTCCTCGGCTTCGTCGGCGCCCTGCTGCCTGTTCCCTTCCTGCTCCTCTTTTTCTCCAGCGTTCTCAAATGGTTGCACAAATTCCCGGCCTTGAACGGGCTGACCCAATTCATCGACAATAAAATCCAGAAAAATGTCCACCACTTTGAAAAATCGTCCGAGGCAGCCCTGATCCTGTTTGTGGCGATTCCCCTGCCAGGAACCGGCTTGTGGACCGGCAGTGCCGTCGCTTCCTTCCTTGGCTTCAAATTCTGGCGTTCTTTTATCTGCGTCGCAGCCGGTGGTGCCCTTTCTGCCATCGTCCTGACCATTCTGTCCGTTTTCTTCAGCACGGTCTTGTAAAGCTTTCAGGAGGCTCGTATGGAAAAGGTCCGGGCATTTTTAAAACGCAAAAACATTGTGTTTTCGGCGCATCGGTATGGCGTCGAGGCCATGGGTGCGATGGCGCTGGGCCTGTTCTGCTCGCTGTTGATCGGCACCATTCTCAATACGATCGGGACCCAGACGGGGTATGCAGCCCTGAATACGATTGGCGGCTATGCCAGCGCGATGTCAGGCCCAGCGATGGCGATCGCGATCGGCTATGCCTTGCAGGCGCCACCCCTGGTCCTCTTCTCACTGGCCACCGTCGGTCATGCCTCAAACCAGCTCGGTGGAGCCGGCGGCCCACTGGCGGTCCTGGTCATTGCCATCCTGGCAGCCGAATTCGGCAAAGCTGTCGCCAAGGAAACCCGGGTCGATATCCTGGTCACGCCGCTGGTCACCATCCTCGTCGGCGTTGGACTGGCTGCCTGGTGGGCGCCAGCGATCGGTGCGGCAGCAGCATCGGTCGGTCATTTCATCATGTGGGCCACCGAACTGCAGCCCCTTGTAATGGGCACCCTGGTCTCCGTGACCGTTGGCATCGCCCTGACACTGCCGATCTCCAGTGCGGCTATCTGTGCCGCCCTCGGCCTGACTGGCCTGGCCGGAGGTGCCGCCCTGGCTGGCTGCAGCGCCCAGATGGTCGGTTTTGCTGTCCTCTCCTTCCGTGACAACAACTGGGGCGGCTTTTTTGCCCAGGGCCTGGGCACCTCGATGCTCCAGATGGGCAACATCGTGCGCAATCCGCGCGTCTGGCTGCCGGCGATCCTGACCTCAGCCATCACCGGCCCGGTCGCTACCGTCGTCTTTGGCCTGCAGCAGAACGGACCGGCGATCGCCTCGGGCATGGGCACCTGCGGACTGGTCGGTCCGATCGGCGTCTACACCGGCTGGATTTCTGACATCGCTGCCGGCAACAAAGCGGCCATTGGCGCGATGGATTGGCTGGCCCTGGCAGTCATCGTCGTTGTCCTGCCAGCCATTCTGACCTGGGCCTTTGGCCTCTATTTCCGCAAAATCGGCTGGATCCGGGAGGGCGATCTGAGACTGGGCTGAATGAAGGTCATTTAAGGTCAGTTAACAAAAATATTACCGCGTCCTAATCTGGAGCCAACCTTTTGCTGAAATAATGGTACTGATCAAGCGATCGGTAAAATTTTAGTGAATGGATCCTGGAGGAACGATCTCATGGTAAAGGTCCTTTTTGTCTGTGTTCATAATTCTGCCCGGAGCCAGATGGCCCAGGAATTCCTCAATAATCTGGGCAAGGGAAAATTCATCGCCGAAAGTGCCGGTCTCGAACCCGGAGTGATCAATCCACGAGTCGTTCAAGTCATGCAGGAAGTCGGCTTTGATATTTCGGCCAATCCCTGCAATTCGGCTTTTGACTTTTTCAAACAAGGCCGCCAGTATGATCTTGTGATCACGGTTTGTGACCAGGTCAATGGTCAACGCTGCCCGATCTTCCCTTCCGCGAAAGCCACCCTGCACTGGAGTTTTGCAGATCCATCCAGTTTTGAGGGCAGTGAAACGGAGGTTCTGCAGCAGACCCGCGAGGTGCGTGACCAGATCAAAACACGCATCGAAGAATTCATCCGCGTCTACAACATCGATTGATCGAAAGCCAGTCAGCGGAGCTCTTTGAATTTCAGTGCCAGCATGGTGCGGGAAAAACCTGCGGCAGCATCGACGCCTGGATCTCACGTGCGACATTGAGCTCGGCGCTGATCCGCTCCTTCTCCCCGGTGATGGTTTTTAAATTGATCATGTAGCTTTTCAGGCCGCTTGTCATGTCAAGGATGCTTTCAGACAGTCATTCAATCTGGTTGTCTCTTCGTCATAGTCCGCATCTGCCGCGTCACCGATGACGCCGGGGGTATTGATAGCTGTAAAAAAATCAGGATTTTCTGCCAGAATAGCCGAACTCGTGGCGCTGATGACATAGTTCATGGTCCTGAAGACAGCCGGATCCGGAAAATGGATCACATGGACAAAGTATCCATACCCCCAAATGAAGGTTGCCAGAAGCAGGCAAATCGCGTGCAAAGCAAGGTCAGCCGGGTTTGCAGTTTCCTGCGTCTATTCTGATCCGGTTTCATCTATGATTTAAATTCCTTCCCAAAATCCAGCACCTTGCGGTCAGCCAATTCACTCAGATATGCCGGTTTGGTCATTGACGATTTCGATCACACCGCCGCTCACTTTGTCGAGTTCTTCGTCTGACTTTTTCTCGATGGATGGTTTTCCTTCGTCCATTTGAAACCTCCTTCGCATCCTGCCTGGATGGTTGCTGGCAGTGTGACAGACTTTTGTAAATTCGAGGCCAGTCTCTATTACGATCTTGTTAACAATGCGAGGTCTGGTCTGGCAGGTCCTGATTCCCTACGCAAACTGGCCTGATCAAAACACATGGTTTCGACCAGTTTGATCAGGCCAGTTTGCGTAGGAACTGAATTTGCACTGACAGAATCTCGCTTTGGTGGTGTCTAGAAAATTTCTTACCGTAACGCTTGTACCACTTTTTATCTTGATTTCAAGATATTTCTCGGGTATTATCTTGATATCGAGATAAACAACCCGCGAGTCACAGAAAGGAAGCAGCCCCATGAGCCAAGACAGTCTGAAACTGGTCATCGCCCTGGCCCGGGCGCACACCGCACTGTTTAACCGGATCGAGAAAAATGTCCAGCAGTTTGGCCTGACGACCAGCGAATTTGGTGTCCTCGAGCTGCTGTATCACAAAGGCGACCAGGCAGTCCAGGCGGTGGCGGAGAAAATCCTCGTGACCAGCGGTACCGTGACCTACGTGATCGATAAGCTGCAGAAAAAAGGTCTGGTTCTGCGCCGCCAATGCGAGACCGACCGCCGAGTTTTTTACGTGACCTTGACCGACGAAGGCCGATCCCTCATCGCCAATATATTCCCCCAGCACGAACAATTCCTGGATGACCTGTTCCGAGGCATCGCTGCCGATGACAAGCAGCAGCTGATCCGCCAATTGGCACAGGTCAAGACAGTGATTGACCGCAAGGAGGCATCCCCCGATGATCCGCAAACTTGACCACCAGAACATGGGCCGCAGCAACCTCGGCTGGCTGCAAAGCCTGTTCCACTTCTCTTTTGCCGACTACCACAACCCTGCCAATATGAACTTTGGCGTCCTGCGGGTCGTCAACGATGACCTCGTCCAGGCAGGGACTGGATTTGCCACCCACCCGCACCGCGACATGGAAATCATTTCCTATGTCATCGACGGCCACCTGACCCACGGTGACAGCATGGGCAATCAGAACACGATCACGCGCGGCCATGTCCAATACATGAGCGCCGGCACGGGCATCCAGCACAGCGAATACAACTGGGGCGAACAGACCGCCCGCTTCCTGCAGATCTGGATCCTGCCCGACCGCAGAGGCCACATCCCCCAGTATGGCGATTACCGCTTCGATTGGGAGGCACGGCACAACCAGTGGCTCCAGATCGTTTCCAGCCCCGCTGGCACAGCTCCGATCAAGATCCACCAGGACGCCAACCTGTTCGTGCTCGAACTGGACCCCGGCAGCAGCATCGATTTCGAACTTGCACCGGATCGTCAAGCTTACTTGATCCAGATCGAAGGCACCTCACTTGCCAATGGTATCGCCCTCAACACCCGCGACGCTGCAGAAATCAGCGCTGAAACCATCACATTGGAAGCCCAAACGAAATCCCATTACATCCTGATCGAAATGAAACAACAATAATTTTTTGGAGGAACTCATCATGGAAAAAGTCAAATTAGCCATCGTCTACTACAGTGCCACCGGCATCAACTACCAGCTCGCCCAGTGGGCAAACGAAGCCGCCCAGGAAACCGGCGCCGAAGTCCGGCTCGTCCGCATCGCTGAGACCGCACCCGATTCGGCCATCGACTCCAATCCAGCCTGGCGGGCCAACGTCGACAACACCGCCCATATCCCGGAAGCCAGTTCCGACGACCTCGACTGGGCCGACGCCATCCTCTTCTCCGTTCCGACCCGCTTTGGCAACATGGCCGCCCAAGCCAAGAATTTCATTGACCGCCAAGGTGGCCTGTGGGCCCAGGGTAAGCTGACCAATAAAACCGTCAGTGCCATGTCTTCAGCCCAAAACCCGCACGGCGGCCAGGAAGCCACCATCCTCTCCCTCTACACCAGCATGTTCCATTGGGGCGCCATCGTCGTCGCACCTGGCTACACCGATGGCTCGATCTTCAAAGCCGGCGGCAATCCCTACGGCACCTCCGTGTCCCAGGGCGCCGATGGCAAACCGGTTGAGGACGTCCGTGACGCCGTAGCCCACCAAGCCAAACGCCTGATCGCAGTAACCGCCCAGCTCAAAGCCGGCGCTGGCGCCTGAAGAGAGACGGATTGAAGATTGACATACTGGTAGCGTGATCCAATCGACTGAGACGCTTCTTAATCTCGATTCTTTCAGGACCATCACGAAAGCCCTGGCACTCGCCAGGGCTTTTTCGCGCGAGTGACCAGGCCCGGTGTAACAAAATCAAGCGAACCTTCCTGTATAATCAAATGAAGTGTCAGGAGGGAAGCGTATGAGCTATGATGTCATTGTCATTGGTGGTGGATTATCTGGTTTGACGGCAGCCAGTCTTCTGGCCAAGCGGCAACTTTCCGTCGCTGTGGTCGAGAAGAGCTACAACCCAGGTGGTTCGTGCGGCATTTTCAAGCGTGGCCATGTGACCTTCGACATCGGTGCGGCCATGTTGTATGGGTTTGGTGAGAAAGGCTTCAACGCCCATCGCTTTGTCTTCAATGCCCTCGGGGAGCCGATCGAAGTGATCCACCACGACCTGCTGTACTGTGTGAATTTCAAAGGCCGGCGGATCCGTTTTTTTGCCGACATCGATCGATTCGCCGACGAGCTGTCCGATGTATTCCCGGCTGAGCGGGATGCCATCCACCGTTTTTATCGTGACCTGCATCAACTCTACCAGCATGTGATGGTGGAGACCCCCAGCTATGTCACGGCCGACGAAACCGACCGCAAAACGGCGCTGAAAAGTCTCCTCCGGCATCCGGTCTCCTATGCCCGGTTCCTCGGCTACTTGAACAGGAGTGCCCGCAGCCTGCTGGCCCGCTATTTCAAGGATCCGGAGCTGTTCAAATTTTTCGACAAGCTGACATCGACGTATTGCTATGCCACGCTCGAAGAGGCTCCTGCGGTTCTGGCAGCGGTGATGTTTGTCGACAACCACATCGGCGGCAGCTATTACCCCGCCGGTTCGACCCTCTTCTTGCCTGGCAAACTGGAAAAAGTGATCGAAGAGAACGGCGGCGAGATGGTCCTCGAAGCAGAGGTCGTGGCGATTGATTTTTCCAATGGCAGGCCCAGCGGCGTGACGCTGGCTGACGGACGGACATTGACGGCAGACCAGATCATTTATTCGGGCACTGTCTGGAACTTGTATGGCAAGCTGATCGATCCAGCCCTGAGCACGGACGAGCAGCGTCAATGGGCGGCGGGCCAGGTACCCACTCACCCGAGCGTGGTGCTGTACGCTGTCATCGACCGCTCTGTCATTCCCGAGGACACGGCCCCGATCGAGATGCTGGTCGGAAATCCCGACCAGCTCGACGAAAGCGAGATCACGGCTTATCTGCTGAGCATCGACGACCGGACCCTCTGTGACGAAAATGAGCATACCGTGCTGGCCATCGGTCCGAGTTTTGAAGACTGGGACCAGGCCGATCCCCTCGCTTACCAGCAAAAAAAGCAAAAAGAGCAGGAGCGGCTGATCGGGGTCCTGGAGCAGCGCTTCCCGGGGTTTTCACGGGCTGTGCGCTCAGCCGAAGTCGCCACCCCACGCACCATCGAACGGTACACACTGAAAAACGGCGGTGCGGTCGCCGGACCCAAGCAGATGCTCGGGCAACATCTGTTCCACCGCCAACACACGCGCACCAGCTGGGACAACCTGTTTTGCTGTGGCGAATCGACCGTCATGGGCACCGGAACACCGACGGTCACGACGTCCGGGATCTCAGCCGCCAACGCCGTACTGAAACAACGTGGGCTGGAGCCCTTCGTCTACCAAAAAGATCAGGAAAACTTTGTCAGGATCGTGGAAAAGCCGTTCCTGGCCGAGCAGCTTCATGCCGGTGTGGCTGAACCCGAGCGCACGGTCATGCGCCAGGCCCTGGGCTGCCGCCTGTGCGAACATCCATCCTGCACCGCCAGCGAGACCACCGACATCCGCGGCATCCTGCGACGGATGGCAGTCGGCAATTTCACAGGGGCCCGCAAGCTCTGGCAAAAAGCCCCCGCTGGGCCAGAAATGCTTGAGCTATTCGAGTCGCGCTGCATCCGGGCCCAGGGCGTCGAAGGGCCGGTCCCAATCCGTGAAATCATCCGCTATCTGTAGTTTCTGTCTGAAGATGAAGTTGAATGAGCCTTCGCGAGGGGTCATTCAGACCCGCCGGACAGGCCGACCTTCGATGTAGCCGCGATACCCCTGTGGTTCCAGCTGGAAACGGGGTGCCTCATCATCGGCCCAGACAAATCCATACAAGCCCGGATCATAGGTGGCCATGATGTCCCAGAGCGAGCCAATGGCCGCTTCATAATCTTCATCCTTGAAGGGCGGGCCTTGGAAAACCATCACCAGGCACGGTTGCAGTTCAATGCGGTCATACCCCTCCGGTATGGGTCCGCTGTAATCGACAGGCACTTCGACCCCCTGGACATACTCGGACGTACTGGGGAGCTGCAGAGAAGCAGGCAGCCAGAATCCAGCCGGCTCATACAGTGCGTCCTTGATTTCTGTCAGCTCGGACCAGACATCACAGCCGACTTCTTCGCAATAGGTGTAATAATCCTTAGCCTGGATCCCACGCTTCAAGATCATATGGCGCTCAGGCCGTTCAATGACTTGGATAAAAACAGTTCCTGGAAATGTAGTCAAATGGCGTCTTACCTGTCACTTGTTTGAACAAGCGGGAGGCATGATACGGAGAATAGCCACAGCTCCTGGCCAGATCCAGCAAAGTGATGGGTTGTTGTAGATGCGCATCAATATAAGCCTGCATGATGGCAACGGCCTTTTCCTGTGTCGAATCAGACATCATGCACCACCTCCTTGCCCTATGCTATCAGAATAGCATCCTGCGGGTGTTGACGCTTGACCTGCATTGCTGCCATCGCACCATTGCCATGTAGCACATGAAAAAGCCCCGGCGAAACTGTCAGCGAAGACGTTTCGAAAACACATCAACAACCGCGTGCGCTGGGGGGCATTTCAATGATCAGGGAATTTTCCGCATGAGTGACCTGGCGCCACAGCTTCCTGTTCGAGTTTAATATTGTGTTCGAGCATATAGCGGATCTCAGCATGAAATTCCGTCTCGAGTAGCGCTTCCAGTCTTTTCCGGTCGTTGTCGGTCAAAGGCTGGGCGTAGGCGGCGTATTTCTGCAGCGTTGGCAGGTCCATCTTCCAGGGGCGAAAGTCAATGCCGGTCTGGCGGCGCAGATGCTGGAGGATCTGGAAGCCGCCGGCATCGATGTCGCCGAAATGGTAGTAGGTGGCCTGGGGATTCTGGGCCTGGACTTTTACGATAAAATCGCGACGGACTTGGTTGTGGAAGCCGCCGAGGTAGATCAGGAGGCGGCCTGCACCAGTGACCAGATGGAAACTGGTCAGGTTTTCCACCGTCATGACCTCGCCCCCCGTCGCTATGATCGACTCAATGTCCGGCAGCACAGCGGCTGAGAGGGCAATGTCACCGGAGAGAACTGATAAATCGATCCGCTGGCCCCTTAAAACCAGCACACCTGCGCCTTTGAAATGGACATAGGTGGGATTTTTTACCAGGTTGAGGCTGGTCAGGACCTGGTCTTTTTCCGGAAAATCGCCATATTCAAGGAGCAAATTGACAACTTTGCTGCTGATCCGGTCGAACGCTTTGGAATCTTTGAAAATCCGGACTGAAAAATCGCGGGTGAACATCTCTGTCCGGACCTGATGCAAAGCAGCTACTGCGATCAGGATCTGCTCAAACTCGGCCAGATCGTTGCTGAAATACGCGACGGATTTGTTGACCGCGATCCGTTCGAGTTGACTGAGGCAAAAACGGTCCAGCACGTCGTTTTGCCCCTGGTACCGCGTCAATAATTCTGCCAGGGCCGACTGGATGTCCTTTTTGGGCGTCCGGTCCAGATAGCGATAGGCCAAGGCCAGGGTATCGAGATTGAGCTGGATCGACTGGCAGATCCTGGCCCGGTCCCTTTTGACAATGATCAAGTCCTGCCGTTCCAGCGTGATGATCGCCTCGTTGACAGCAGTAAAGGTATCATAATCGGCGTGATCCAGGTATTGCGGAAACAACCGGGACACGGAAACCTGGACCTTGCGCTCGACTTTGTGCTGGCCGGAAAAGCGCCGGCTCGATTCGTACTGGTCGAGAAGGGTCTCGAGAATCAGCCGGTCAGCAGACGTGTCACGGTCAGCAAGCTTGGCTTTTTCAAGCGCATTAACGCCAGTCATAGATCGTATTCCTCGATGATGCTGGTCTGCCCTTCGCGCATCGCCATCAAGATTGTGTCCACTTTTTCGCCGATCACCTCGATCTTGGCAGGCGGGGTGGCCAGGATGATCTGGAATTCGTGGCGATTGAGGAAATCCATCATGGCGCTGATCCGGTTGTCGTCCATTTTGTCGAAGGCTTCGTCGAACAGGATGATCCGGATGGTGTCGCCGGATTTGTAGAGCTGGGCAAACGAGGCAGCGATGGCAACGTAATAGGGCGTCTGGGTCTCGCCGCCGCTTTTCTCACCGTAGATGCGGGAAAAGCGCTGGACCGTGCCGTCTTGTTTTTCGACCAGGATGTCGTAATCGAGGTAGCTGCGGTAGTCCGTGTATTCCTTGAGGACCGCCTCGCCCTGGTCATCATAGGCTGTCAACTTGGCAAACAAGTCCTCCATCTCCTCGCGGTATTCGGCTTCGAACGACTGCGACCAGAGGTTGAACCCTGCCTCATTGTTTCGCGACGTAATCATCCGGTAGATGCTTTCCTTCTGCTTGTTATACGTCAACTTGAAGGTGTAGCTGTCCTCACCGTAATAGATGCCTTTGAGGGCCTTGTTGAGGTTCTTGAACTCCAGTTCGGCGTTTTCGATGTTTTCCTTGAGTCGTGCCAGGAACGATTCCCTGAACTCCAGTTGGCAGTTTTCCTTGGCCTTTTGCAAATCTGACTCGTATTTGATCAGGTCGGCTGAGACCAGCTTATGATGTTCTTCAACGTAATCTGGTATTTGTTCCACACCATCGCCGAGGTCAGCATCATAGGCGCTGCAGTAATTGACCTGGAGCTTGATCAGCTCCGTGGTCAGCGCTTGCTTGCGGGTGTAAAGGCCGGTCAGGTTGCGCGAGAAATTCTGCTGGATCACCTCCGGCGTTTTTTGCCGGATCTGCTCGGCATATTTGGCCAGCCCCTGCTCTGCGATGGCCAGGTCCTGGTCGCACAGGATCACAAAAGCCTGTTCGAGATCAGCGATCTTTGCTCCGCGCAGGTCGAACTGGCGCTGCTCGGTGGCGAGCGTCTGCTCCAGCATGCCGATCGACCGGCCCGCCTGGTCCATGTCTTTCTGCAAGCGGCCAACGAGGTGGCTGCAAGATTCGAACTGTTCCTGGAGTTGGATCAGGCTGGGATCGCTGGATGCCTTTTTCAACTCCAATGCTTCGGCCTGCAGGCGTGCTTTCAGGTTTTGCAGCCGCTGTTGCGCAGACAGGTGCTCTTCGATCTGGTCGAGCTTGCAGGCAGCCAGAGCCCGGACCAGGTTGTGCAGGCGCGCCGAATTTTGCTGGGCTGCCTGGATATCGGATTCCAGCTGGACGAGGGCTGCCTGGCGGTCTGCCAGCTGGATTTCGTAGGCACGAGCACCGATGTAGGGCGTCCGGTATACGACGTCGTCAATTTTCCGGACGGCATAGTTCTGGTACAGCATGCAGTCCGCAGTGATGGCAACTTTGTATTCCCTGAGCTGGTCGACGGATGGACAGCGGACAACGCGGTCAAGCAGGAACCGAGTGTACGCCAGGGCCCAGCGATTGTCACTGGTGACCACATAGGCCAGGGAGTCGGATCGCGGCTCGATGGGGTCGCGGAACTGCTCGCGACTGGTGTTGACCAGACCCACGGTGTGGACGTCCTTTTTAATCCGGTTGTAAACCTCGAGGGCGATCGGGTAATGTTGCGGTTCGACGATGATGTAGAAACGCTGGGTATTGAGATACCCTTCAACTGCGTTGTGCCAGGCCGGATCGGTGACTTCGAGCAGGTCGGACAAAATCCGGGCATCGCTGTGGATCCGGCGGTTGAGAAATTCCTGCTCGATCGCGGCCTTGAGCTTGATCGTATTGACCGGATAAGTCAGTTTGCGGTTTTTGAGATTCTGGATTTCCTGTTCCAACACGCTTTTCTGATGCTTAAAGGTTCGCAGCAGGTCATCCTGGCGGATCGCGTCAGCCTGGTGAGAACCCAAAAGAGTCGGCACCTCCTGCTGAAGGCGGAACAGGAGGCTGGACTTCTCTGCCGGACCTGGTGTCGCAGAGCCTAGAGCTGCCAATTCGTCGCGAGTCAGGAGCAAGATCTGGTTCTGGGCCAGCAAACGGGCTGCGTCGGCGAGTAGCTCGAGCTGGCGCGATAGTTTCTCCTGTGAGCTACTGGCAGCATCGAAATCTTTTTGCAGCAGTTCGATCCGATGCCGGGTTTCGCTGATCAATTGCGTGGCCTGACTCTGGCCCAGGGCGACTTGCAGGCCGGTCAGGCGATCCTGCTCCCGTTTCAGATCCGCACCCAGCTGCTCCCGCTGCTCATGAGCCTGCTGGAACTCGAGATGGATCTGGTAAATCTTTTTCGCCAAGGTTTCCTGATCCATTTTGAGCGCCTCGAGCTCGGCTTTGTTGATCAGGATGTCACTGACCTGGATCTCGCGCTCCCGCTGGACAATATCCTCGTGCTTGTTCAGGATGGCATCCATGCTGTCGATTTTGCGCTGGGTCAGGCGCATCAGATCCTCGAGTTCCTTGAGTGTGGCGATGTTGCTGCGCAAGGTTGCGACTTCAATCTGGCGGGCGGACAGGATGTAGCGATTGATGAAATCCTTGACATTGTCCATTGGTTTGAAAGCGAGTGATTTGGGGACCATTTCAAAAAAGCGGTCCTCGAGGTTGCCAAGGCGCTGGGAAAAGCGTTCACGCGCTTCCTTGTGCTGCTGGATCAGGCGGACTTTGGTCTGGCCATTGTAGAACTCATCGCTGGTCGAGGGGCGGTTGCCGGTGAGAAAGGACAGGTCCTCAAGTCGGCCTTCTTCCCTGAACCAGCGGACGGTGAGCAAGCTCTCCTCATCGGGCGAGTCGATCTTGACCCCGAGGGTGAAGGTACGCCCCGCTTTTTCTTCGAAAAACTCCAGTGCGACGTAGGTGATCACACTGCCCTGTCTGACATAGGTGCTGTCTTCGTTACCGGTTTTGCAGCGGACATAGCCCTTGAGGTCGCGGTTGCTCTTTTCATTGGCCGCGGTGTTGAATTTTCGCGTATTGGTGGTCAGGACGAGCTGGATGGCATCGAGCAGGGTTGACTTGCCCGAGGTGTTTTCGCCGCTGACCAGAAACGAGCCCTTGACGGCAATCGTCTCATTGACGAAATAATGCCAGTTGACCAGCCTAATCCGAGTCAGTTTCTTCATCATCAGCTGATTCGCCTCCGGTGGTGTATTGTTCGAGCTTGCTTTCAATCGCTGCATGGACCAAGTTGAGGTTGTCATTGGGCACGGCAAACAGGATCGAGGGGTAGACCAGAATCCGGGCATCGGCCAAGGTCACGTCGCGGTCCAGTGGCTGGACCAGATTGTAGCGGCGCAACAGGCGCAGCGTATCACGCAGGGTGGTCTTGTCGAGTTGCGGCCGGTTTTCCAACTTGAGCAGGCTGAATTTTTGCTGGATCTCGTCGCTCAGGAGGATGACTTCCTCGGTCAGGCTCAGTTGTTTGCGTTTTTCCACATAGAGCAAGCGCAGAATCAGCAGGAGGATGCTCTCGATTTTCTTGAGGCGGAGACGGCCGGTGCCATGGAGATTGGACAGTCCGGCCACTCCATGGGTCTCGTTAAGCTCGATCCGGTAGCCGAGCAGGTCGAAGTAGCGGCTGAACGCGTCCTTGTGCTGGACGACGAACAGGTAGTCGTTGCGGGTGTCCTCCTTTTTCTTGAGGACGAAGCAATGGTTGAGTAGCTTGTTCGCCGCCTGGCGAAACTTCTCCTGTTGGGTCGGACTTTCATTGAAAATATCCATCGAGCCTCACTGGTTGCGTTCGATCAGGAAATCGCGGAATTGGAATCCATGGATGGAGACAGTGTTGTCCAAAGGTTTGATTGTGTAAATCGATTTGCGGTCGCGTCCGTAGAGGCTGACAAAAATCAGCCGGATCAGGTCATGCCGGGACTCGAGCGGCCACGAGGAGGCCAGGCTGGACTGGCCCACTGCGAGACGGGAAGTGACTTCCAGGTTGATGTTCTTGTGTGAAAAGCGGCGTCGGCTTCGCTCTTGCACAGCCAGGCGGCGCAGCGCGCGCTCTTCGTCAGACAGGCCGAGGGAGTCGCCGAGCACTTCCGGCACAGCCATTTTGCGGCTGATCGGCACAGTGTGCAAGGATTCATTGTCGAGGAAGGTTTGCGGGAAAATGTTGAAGATCGCGAGCAACTGTGGGGTGGCATCGGTTTTCAAATCCACATCTGGTTCGGCATTGAAGCCGTCGGCCATGAGCGCAAGGATGCGTGTGATCTTGCCCTCAGCGTTGTTGGTATTGGAGAGGAGGAACTTGGCCCTGGCCACAGCACTGCCCATGTAGCGGGTATGTTTGAAGTCGATCTCGGCAATAATCTCGTCATAATTGCGAAAAGCGGTCATGACGCCGAGGATCCGCTCCCGCAGGAAGCGGCTGGCGGCCAGTTCGTCAGGCAGCTGCTCGATTTCGCGGCAGCCTTGGATGGCGCGGTTGAACACGGCTTCGTCGTGGAGAATGGTGCTGAGCCGGTCGAGGATCGTGTTGCGGAAGTAGGAAATGTTGTCGCTGGTCTTGATCCGGTGGTAGGCTTTGGAACCGATGTCTTTATGGTAGACAAAGAAGTCCTGCACGATCTCAGCAGCGGATTTCTCATGGGTAATCGCCTCGATGTGCTTTTTGATGCTTGAATTGAGCTTCTTGAGCCCGATCATCAGTTCCTCAGTGTTTTCATGCACCCGTTTAATGATGTATTCATACGGCTTGGCATACCCTTCCTGGTTTACCAGCGTCGCATGGATCTGGGAGACCAGGCTCTGATATTCGGTCTCTTCGTTGCGGATCATGCGGTTGAAAGACTCAATCAGGGTAGCGGAATAGTCGAACAGGTTGACTTTTGTCTTATAGTCGTTGGCGGTTTCGAATTCGATCCAGCCACTTTCACGCAAGCGCCGCAGGATAGCATTAGCTTTAGCCCGCGAATCGCTGGCGACCTCGGTCTCGTCTTCGTCAAAAACAAGTTCTGCAGCCGGCTGCTCGTCAAAATAGCGCTCGAGCACCTCGATGATGACCTCTTTGTCCACGCCAAATGACAGTTCCGAGCGGTAGGTGTTGTAGATCGACAACAAACAGTCAACATAGGTTGCTTTGTTTTTACTGGTCAGTGGCTTGAAAAAGCCATCAGGAACGACCTGGAATAAATGCATCTTTCACCTTGAGCGCCAGTTTTCGCAATGGATTAATCATAGCGCAAACTGCCTTGCCTGGCGAGTGGCCCAGTCAGGGCGAAATCCCTACGCTATCTGGCCCCATCAAATGGTGCATGTTCAGGCAAAACGATGGGGCCAGTTAGCGTAGGAAATCGACACAATGGTATGATTAACACGTACATCCAACCCGATCAGGGAAATCCTGATCTTCCGGTGCGATCCAGGAATTATAAAACAGGCCTCTTGGCAATTGTTGTGAAATGGACCCTTGTCGTACATGATAGAGGTAGAAAGCGAGCCGATCCACGCGCTTTTTTCAACTGATTTTTTAACTGGTGATCGGAGCAGCGTTGCTGGGACTGATCTTGCTGGGGCTGACTGGCCATTTTTGAACTCTACTGGATCACTCATGAAGCGATCGGCTGGGATAACTTGGCGCTGTTCAATTAAAACGATGAGACCGGGCGAGTGGTAGAAGCGACCTATGAAATGCCGGGGGGATGCTCATGGACGATGTCATCCAAGGCAGCATGACTCAGGCGGATTGCAATACTTTGTAAACCGTGCAATAATAACAGCATTAACACTAGAAATCTGTGGCTGTAAGGTCTGACATGAAAATAACACGATTTTGTCTCATCTCGACTCTGATCATCGTGGTTGTCGCTTGCATTGGCCTTTCAGTTTCAGGGGAAAAGCTACAGAACCTTCCAACTAGCGATGGTTCATTAGACATGGGACAATTGCAGCCTGGATATCAGGTTATGCTTCAGGATAGCTGGGAATTTCATGCTCAACAGCTATACGATGACCTCCCGTCCGAACCCACTCGAGTGGAAAACAGTTCCAGTGAAAATTTGCCGCTACTGGTCAAAGTGCCCCACTCTTTTAAAACCAGCCAACTCTATTCAAATCCATCTTTTGGTTACGGAACCTATCGGCTCAATCTGGTTGGTCTCGACCCAGAGATGGATTATGGGATCTTCATCCAGGAAGAGTCGACTGCCTATCGTTTGCGGGTGAATGGCCAAGTCATGATCGAATCTGGCCAAGTAGGCAGGCGTGCGTCTGATTACCAGCCTGGTTTGAACCCGCGCTGGGCCATTTTCCGTGCCGATCCCGCCGGACGTGCCGAATTGGCCATTGAGCTGTCAAACTTTGATGACCCCAGGGGCGGGTTTTGGTCCGTGCCAAAAATCGGGCGTGCCCACGACATCCTGAACGTCTATGGCCGCAAACAAATGGTCGAAATGTTCCTCTTCACTGCCAATTTAATCATGAGCCTGATTTTTGTCGCCCTGTATGCCAAATCCAAACAAGACAGACACATTTTATGGCTGGCGATCTTCACTTTTTTGATTGGCTTTCGCATTCTGTTATCCGGAAACAAGGTGATCTCATCTTTCTATCCATTCCTCAACTGGAACCAGTCGATCCGCCTGTTATATCTGATCGGATTTTTGCTGTTGCCGATTTTCCTTTGGATGCTGCAAGCCATGCACTACAGCAACCCTCTCAAAATCATCCATCTTGCAGCTGTCCTGTTGTCTGTGGTTCCCGCCGGCCTGACCATCCTCGCGCCTGTGGAAATCTTTCTGGGCTATTATGAAATCTACAGATACCTGATTGTCCTGGCGGCGCTGTACACCATTTACGTCATCAGCCAGGGTATTCGTTCTCGCAAGCCCGGGGCAGAAATCATCGTCCTGGCCTTTTCTTTTCTGGTTGCCGGGACCTTGGTGGAAGTGTTCTGGGGCGTCGATCGCAATCCATACAGTGTGGCTTTTTCAACATTAGCCATGATTGGACTTTTTTTGCTGGTCCAGATCGAAAAATTTCACACCATCAATACCATCAAGGAAAATCTGGAAACAGAAATCATCCTGGACCAGCTGACGGGGGCGTTCAATCGACAATACCTTGAACATCATCTGGAGCAAATCATCCTGGAATATGAACGCCACGCGCAACCACTTTCCCTGATCTTGATGGATCTGGATCATTTCAAGCGGATTAATGACAAGTTCGGGCATGACATGGGCGATCAAGTCTTGGCCAAAACTGTGGCCACGGTCAAGGATGTGATCCGGTCGACCGATCCGGTCATTCGATGGGGCGGCGAAGAATTCCTGATCTTGGCCAGGAATTCGGATCTCTTTGGAGCCGGCATTCTGGCTGAAAAAATCAGACTGGCATTAGCCGAGACAGATTTCGGTCCGGCCGAGAACATGACTGCCAGTTTCGGGGTGACTGAACGCTTCTTTGCAGAACCGACCGACATCTGGTTCAAAAGAACCGATCTGGCGCTGTACCAGGCAAAGAATTCCGGCAGGAATCAAGTTGCAGCCTGGAATCCCAATGACCCATTGCCGATCCAGCTCCATCGGATCGAATGGCAGCCAGGGTGGGATTGTTGTGACGTCCGCATCAATCAGGAACATCGCCATCTGAACGTTCTTGCCAACCAATTAATCGATGCTTTGTCCCGGGGGGAAAACGAAACAGCCATCCAGCGACGGCTTCACGAGATGATGGATCATCTGGCCAATCATTTCGATCATGAAGAAGAACTCTTGAAAGAGAAGGGTTATCCTGACCTTGAACAGCATGCCCAGAAACATCTGGATCTTTTAACCGAGGCTTCTGAGCTCCTCACGAATCACAGGGAGAAACGGCTGGACCAAAAGGAACTGGTTTCGGCGATGATTGGCAAAATGGTCCTGGGACATCTATTGATTACAGATTCCAACTTTTTTTCCTATCTTCAGAGAGATCAGAAACGCACCTCGTTCAAATTCGCACTGAGTAAAATTCAATCTTTAGAGCCATAAGTTAAGCCCCGGCTGCACAAAAGCCGGGGCTTTTCAATGATCAGGGAATTTTCCGATTTAGTGAACTGGCGCCACAAACGGCGTATCTTCGCTCGATGTCCCGAGATAGACCGTATACTCACCCGGTTTGACCACGAAATCGTGGGCGGCACAATCCCAGACACCCAGCGGATGGTGGGTGGCCGCTGGATCGATCGTGAGGGTCAGCTCGCGGGACTGGCCGGGTTCGAGGAAGACCTTCTCGAACGCGACCAGGCGCTTGGGCGGCTGGCCGGCGACGGGGATGCCCAGGTAGACCTGGACGACTTCGGCTCCGGCGACTGGGCCGGTGTTTTTGACCGTGATTTTCACGGTGATGGGCGTTGAGCCATCGAATGTCTGCGGCGCCACTGCGAAACCAGAAAGCTCGAAGGTGGTATAGGACAGGCCGAATCCGAACGGAAACAGCGGTTTTTTGCCTTGCGACTGAAACCAGCGGTAGCCCATGTTGAGGCCTTCGGAGTAATGGATGACCGGGAAGCCTTCACCCTCATCGATACCGGGGTAACGCTCCGGACGGCCCGCGTAGAGCAAGTCATCTTCGCTGGCAGCATAGGTGGTCGGGACTTTGCCGGACGGATTGACCTTGCCAAAGAGCAAATCGGCAACCACGTGGCCATCTTCGGTGCCCTGGTTCCAGGCCTCGAGCACGACTTTGGCCTGGTCGATCCAGGGCATCAACACGGGGCTGGAATTTTTCAGGACCAGCACGGTGCTGGGATTGACCGGCAAAAGGTCCGTGAGCATCTGGTTCTGGTTGTTGGCCAGGTTCGGGCTGGGCAGATCGGCGCCTTCGGATGCGACCGAACCGGCCATCAGGATGACCAGGTCAGCCTGTCGGGCGGCCTCACGCGCGGCGGCGAGATTCGACAGGTCCTTGTCGACGGTGAATTTGGCCACGGTTGCTGCGGAGCCGAGCTCGCGCAGGATGTCCTCCATCCCTTCCACCGGCGCAACCGTGTAGAGCGGGGTGACCTTGGACGAGCCACCGCCGCCGTTGCAGGCCTGGTCGACGAATTCAGCCTGGCCGATGATGACGATGCTGGCGTAGGCTTGGGCATCGAGTGGCAGGACCTGGCCTTCGTTTTTCAACAGGACCGCGCAGTTGGCACCGATGGTGCGTGAACGTGCACCATGGGCCTGGGCATCGATCACGCCAGGATTGTACGGCCGTTCAAACTGGCCGAAGCGGAACATCTGGGTGAAGCGGCGCACCAGGGCCCGGTCCACGGTCTGGATCTCGAGGCTCGTGTCCTCGAGCGCATTCTTGATATTGGTTTCGCTGAGCCACTTGCCATCCGGCATTTCGTGGTCCATGCCCGCTGACAGGGACGCTGCACACGAGCGGCAGGACCAGAAATCTGACTGGACATAGCCGGTAAAGCCCCAGTCGCGGCGCAGGACATCATGGAGCGTATAGCGGTTCTCCGTCGCGTAGGTGCCGCGGATGCGGTTGTAGGAGCTCATCATCGCCGCGATGTCGCCATCCTTGACCAGCATCTCAAATGGCAGCAGATACAACTCGCGCAGGACGTTTTCATCGACTTCGACACTGGTGCGGAAACGCTCGTATTCCTGGTCGTTGACGACGTAGTGCTTGCCCATGGCGATGACATCATGGGCCTGGATCGCCCGGGTCACGGCCACACCCATGACGCCAGACAGATAAGGATCTTCCGAAAAATATTCAAAATTGCGGCCGGCGATGGGTGTACGGTGCAGGCAGACGCCGGGGCCCTCCAGCACATGCTGGCCGAGGGTCGCCGTCTCGGAGCCGATGATATCGCCGTAGTCGCTGGCCAAAGCCGGGTCGAATCCGGCCGCGAGGGCAATCGACATCGGCAGGGCCGTCGCAGCCGGGCTGGGATGGCCATCGCCCATGCCAACACCGACCGGGCCATTCGTGATCCGGAAACGCGGGATGCCCAGCTCGTCAATGCCCTTGACATGGCGCTGGACCTGGAGCTGGGCCATCAGGCGGTCCTGCTCCTCCGGACTCATCGCCGCCATCTGGTCAGCCGTCGGCAAGGCGTAGATATTGATCGTGTTCATGGAGCCATGCAGCTGGGCAATTTTCTGCTCCAGACTCATGGCGGCGACGAGCTTTTCCGCGCGCTCCCGCGGGGTCAGGGAGCGGTCCATCCAGGGCCAATCCTGCCTGGATTCAGCAGTTTCGGTTATCTTGTCCGGTGTGGGATGGGTGCTAAGATCGTTCATCATCTCGGTTACCTTTCCTTTCGTGTGTTACGGACGCGAGCGCAGAGCGGGCTTTTCGCCAGATTGGTTGATCGACAGCATTCAAGAGCAATCATGTTTATTGTTTAAGTTTAGGATTGATCCCAAATGATGTCAAACTAATCGTGCTTAAAATCGTTGCATCAGAAGACGGTTGGAGTATCAGGTCCGAACTCCCTACGCGATCTGGCCCCATCAAACAGGGTGAAATTGATCCATTTGGTCAGGCCAGTCAGCGTAGGAGGTTCACTATTACGTCGAACTCATACATGGTTTGGCATCTTTGCCGAAGCATCCGCTGATTGTAGATTCTTTAGTCCAGGAGCTTACCCGGACTCCGTCAAATCACACGGCACGGCAGCTGTATACCAAAATTTCACCTCTATTTTACAAGATGCTTAATATTCCCTAACGATCTCACGCTATGATGAGTACATGGTCAGCACACGAACTGACCAGATGCTCTTCTTCCTTCATATAGAGACCAAGGCAAAGATCCCCAGCGAACAGATGCGAGGGGCATTTTTGTGTTTACCCTTCATTCTTTCGGATGGTTCCGGACGCTCGTCCCTTCGAAAGGATTCACCAGTTTGGACAGATAGCCGCCCTGGAACCGGGTCGGTGCGTAGGAAACGATGAAGGCATTGGGCTCCGACTGGTTGATCAGGTCGAGGCATTCTTTTTCCTTGCTTCTGCGGGTCAGGATCTCCAGCTGATAGCGCTTGCCTTCCCGCCCTTCACCGACAAACACCGTAACGCCATAGCCTTGCTCGCGCAGGTGGGTGATCAAATCCTCGTTGCTGTGGTTGATGTTGACCGTGAAAATGAGGTAGCCGATGGCCAGCTTTTCTTCGATCAGCATGCCGATGGCCAGCCCAACACCGAAGGCCAGCGCGTAGACAACTTTTTCCAGAATCGTCTGGTCGCCTGACAAAACGATGCTCAGGCCCAAAATATAGACCAGGACCTCGACAAATCCGATCACGGCTGTCAGCAGCTTGAGATTTTTGATCATGCAAATCGATCTCAGCGTCATGAGCGGCACATAAAGCAGTTGAATGGCAATGATCAAAAGCAGTTTGGACATGGCTCTCCCCCAGCGGACAATTTGGGCCCTTGATTGGATTATAGCGCAAAGATTGCTCGAGCTAAAAGGCGGACAGACAGACTGGCTGGCTGGATGCCAGCAACTCGTTGGCCTGGTTCGTATAAGAATTCTTTTCCCTACGCAAACTGGCCTGATCAAAATAAGCAAAATCACTCCAATTGATAAGGCCAGTTTGCGTAGGAAATCATCAGACCGTGTATAATGATCAAAAGCATATCTCTGACCGGCGCAACTGATTCGTATTCAAAATGCCTTTGAAAGGATGTGGGGTGTCTGGCCAAACAGTTTTTCAAACCCAAGGCCACGGGCGAAGTTGATCTGGACCATGAAATCAGCAGCTTTTTCCTGATTCTGGGCCTGGCTCTGATGGGACTGGCGTTTTTGTTCAACACACCAACTGAGATCTGGACCGGGAGCATCATCATCCTGACCTCACCAGCCAACCTGATTACCGACTATTTTGCCCTGGCCAATATCGGGGCAACCCTGATGAATGCCGGTTTCATGACCTTGACCAGCCTGGTGCTGGTGCGGGTCCACCAGGTGAAAATGACCGGCGCGATCGTGGCGGCGATTTTCACCGTGGCTGGGTTTTCGTTTTTTGGCAAAAACATTTACAATTCGATTCCGATCATCCTCGGGGTCATGCTGTACGCCCGGATCGTGCGTCTGCCGTTTAACCGCTTCGTGCTGCAGGCACTGTTCGGCACGGCCCTGGGGCCATTGCCCAGCGAGATTACGTTCAACCTCGGCCTGCCCCTCGCCCCCGGGCTGATCCTCGGCTTTTCTGCCGGCATCCTGGCCGGACTGGTCCTGCCGCCTTTGTCCGCCCATTTCCTGCGCTTTCACCAGGGCTTCAGCCTCTACAACATCGGCTTCACGGCCGGGATCGTCGGCATGTTCTTCCTGGCGGTCCTCCAGGGCTTTGGCATCGAAATTACAACGGTTGCCATCGTGTCTTCCGGCAATGATCTGGTGCTGGCAGTCATTCTCGGCACGTTGTTTACCGGGATGCTGCTGTTCGGCCTGAAGAAAAACAACTGGCGCCTGACCGGCTACCGTCAATTTCTGGATCAGCCTGGCAAACTGGCGAGTGACTTCATCACGATCTCCGGAGCACCGCTGACCCTGGTCAATATGGCTTTGCTCGGCCTGATGGCAACCGCTTATGTCCTCGCCGTTGGCGGCGAGCTGAGCGGTCCGGTGATCGGCGGCATCTTCACGGTCGTCGGCTTTGGGGCATTCGGCAAGCATGTCAAGAATGTCTGGCCGATCCTCGCTGGCGTTTTCCTTGGCAACTTGTTCCGTTTCAACGACCTGAACGCAACCACCTCCCTGCTGGCTGCCCTGTTTGGCACAACACTGGCCCCGATTGCCGGTTATTATGGTCCATTGTATGGGATTGTTGCCGGCATGCTCCACATGGCCATGGTCAGCAACATCAGCTACCTGCACGCCGGAATGAATCTCTACAACAACGGCTTTTCCGGCGGATTTATCGCAGCCGCCCTGGTCCCGCTTTTTGACGCATTCAAGCAGGTCCTAAGCGATCGCAAGGAGACAAGAGATCATGAATAAAGAAAAAAGACAGGCGCTGAAAATATCCAGCGATATCATCCGCTATTTTCTCGACCATCAAATCGAGCAGTTGCAGGTGGATTTTGATTTTTCTGACCAGGCATATTGTGTCACAGTCTCCGGCAAAACCGCAGAAAAGCCCCACGACCTGGAGCAGCTGAGTGCGGCCCTGAAAGACGGCCGCCAGCCGGAGATGGATGAATACTATCATGATTTGCTCGGCTCCGACTCGAAGAGCCAGGACTACTATTTGCTGGGCGCCATGGTCGACTCCGCAGATGTTGGCTACGACGGCACCACCCTGACCGTCCGCGTCGGACGCAACCGGAGCAAACGCTAGGCGGAACAGGCCCTCAATGTCCTGTTTCCGGACAAGGCACCTGGCACCGCTCCCGACCCAGCGACCGGATGCCGAAGAAAAACCAGATACCGGTGACCAGGGTGGCGATCCCGTCGGCAAAAGGTGCGGCGTAGAGAATGCCGTTCATGCCCCAGATCCGGGAGAACAGAATGACTGCAGGCATCAGGAGCAGGACTTGGCGGGTCAGGGTCAGGACCATGGCCGATCCGGGTCGGCTGATCGCCTGGAAAAAGTTGGCCCCGAGGATCTGGAATCCGATGAAAGGCAGGCACCAGAACCAGGTTTTGAGCGCATAACTGCCAAAGCGAATGAGTTCAGGCTCCCGGTTGAACAGGGAGACGATCTGGACTGGAAATAACCGGGTCAGAATCCAGCCTGTCAGCACAATGGCCGTGGCGGCGATGATGGCCAGTTTTTCCGCGGCCTTGATGCGGTCGAATTTTTTCGCCCCGAAATTGAAACTGATGATCGGCGACACGCCCTGGTTCAGACCTGTGATCGGCATGAGCAGGATGGTCTGGACACTGTTGATGATCCCCATGCCGGAAACCGCGACGTCGCCGCCGAAGAGCAGCAAATTTTTGTTGAGGATCACATTGAGCAGGCTGTTACTGGCCTGGAGCAGAAAGCCCGGCAGCCCGAGCGCTGTCGCCCGGAAGACCACGTCCTTTTTCAGGCGCAGGTAGCGCAGCTGCAGCTTGTGCTGACTGCGGTTGCTGAGGAAATAGGCCAGGATCCAGATCGTGGAGAGGGCCTGGGACAAAATGGTCGCCAAGGCGGCTCCGGCCATCCCCAGGTCTAACACATAGATAAACAAAGGGTCAAGCAGGATATTGGTCCCTGCGCCGACAAACATGGTGATCATGGCCAGACGCGGCTGTCCGTCCGCACGCAGGAAATTATTCATCCCGATGTTGAGGACTTGGAACAGGGCGCCGAAAAAAATCACGCGCATATACGACGTGGCATAGGGCAGGATTGTTTCGCTGGCGCCAAACAGGCGCAGCAGGGGGTTGAGGAAGATCTGGCCCAGAACCATGAAAGAGACGCCGCTGAGACACAGAATCGTGAACATGTTGCCCAGAACCTCGTCCGCGGCGGCCCCTTTCCCCTCACCCAGCCGGATCGCAAACAAGGTAGCCCCACCGACGCCAAACAAAATGCCGATCGAGAGCAGGAAAATCATGATCGGAAAGCCAATCGTGATCCCAGCCAGGCCAGACGAGCCCAGACCAGGCGCATTGCCGATGTAGATGCGGTCAACCACATTGTAGAGGGCATTGACGACCATCCCGATGATAGCTGGAATGGAGAATTTCAGCAGCAGACTGGAGATCTCCGCCGTACCCAGTGGATTTTCCTGTTGCGGCCGGTTCATCCCTTCTGCCCCCACTCTCTGAAATCAGTGCCATCGACTTTATCTGCCATGGCTTCCAGCACAGCAAACATCGTCTGGACAGACGCTTCATCGATGCCTGCCGTTAAAAAATCTGTCCATTGCCGCAGGTGGGCAAAGATCGTCGCGCGCTGCTCAATGGCTTGTTCGGTCAAAAAAACCTGGTTGGACCGTCGGTCATTCGGATCCTTTTCCTTGCGCAGGAAGCCTTTGTCGAGCAATGACTGCACCACCCGAGCCGTAGCAGCCTTGTCGATGACAAGAAAAGACGACAATTCCTCCTGCGAAATGCCATCCCGGCCAAACAAATGGATCAGAACCGGCACTTCTGCTGCAGTGATGTTCAGCGGTTTGAGCACCCCGTTCAAATAAACTTGGTTTTTGCGGTACAGGATCGAAACCAGACGACCCACACTTGATTTCATAGCGTCGTGCGCACCTTTGTTATTAGTTGTCATGACAACTATTTTACCCAGGAAATAGTTGTCGTGTCAACTGATTCCTGATCGAGTGCATGTGGTCGGATCCGGTTCCCTACGCAATCTGGTCTGATCAAACTGGGCAAAATCACGCAATTTGATCAGACCAGATTGCGTAGGAGTTGGGAAACAGACACATGCTCGTTTTTAGTACTTTCGGCTGATGTGCGTTGCTCCGCAGACCTTTAAGATGAAACTGGTACCAGGTCATTTTGCCGGAAAGTGATCATTTTTCAGCTGCATTTCAGTCGTGGACGCTTTTTGCCCGTCACCGAGACAGGTTCTTCCAGGTGACGCGGCTCCCGATGTGGAGGTTATTTTTATGAAAAGGAGTGTTAAGCTATTTCTTCTATTCATCGTCTGGGTGATGGTGATCAGTTTGATGGCCCTGCCTGTGTGGGCGAAACCGATGGCCAAGGACCGGCAGATCCCTGCGACTGCCAGCCAGGAGTTTGTGATCGAATCCGTAGGTGCACCGATCAATGACGATTTTGCTGACGCGACTGTCCTCGAAGGCGAGAGTGGCACCGCGTCCGGACATACGTACGACGCCACCATGGAAGAGGGTGAACCCAATCCCTGGGATGATTCTTATAAACCGGAAGCATCGGTATGGTGGTCCTGGCAAGCAACTACTTCCGGAACCTATGCCTTTGATTCAACCAATGCGGATCCTGAAAGTGAAAGTTCGAATTACATTGTTGTCTATACCGGCAGCAGTCTAACTGAACTCACGCTGCTGGCTGGGAACGAATATGTCGATTGGGATACTGAAACCATCGACCGGGTTGTCTTCAAGGCGGTTGCGGGAACGACCTATTACATTGCGGTCTGTGCAGATCTGAATGACCCGATCATGATTGACCTGGCCTGGGCAAAGGTCACTCCACCCGACAATGACGACTTTGCCAATGCCACGCTCATCAACACAGCCTCTGGCACGGGGTATTCAAGCAACTGGAATGCAACCGCCGAACCAGAGGAAATCCAATACCTGTATGCTCCCGACGAAGGTTTTGTCGTCAATTCAGTCTGGTGGCAATGGACAGCACCGGCGACCGGATCCTTTACATTTGATACGGCTGGAAGTGGCATGAAAGACACCATGCTGGACATTTACTCGGGAACCAGTTATGAAACCCTCTCCTTGATAATCCACAACGATGACCGACCTGGAGACACCTGGAGCACGGCCAAGGTCGATGCGACCGGAGGATCGAGCTATTATGTCTGTGTCACTGGCTATTGGGGCTGCAAAGGCGAGATCACGCTCAACTGGCAGGAAAGCCAGGCACCCAGTATCACCAGCCTCAACGCCACGACCTTTGAGGTGGGATCTGAAGGAACATTCACATTGACAGCTACCGGGATCCCCGCCCCTGACATTTTGTTGACATCAGGCACATTGCCAACAGACGTATACTACTTCAGGAGTGATAAAACATTGACAGGAACTCCGGCTGCAGGCACTGGTGGCGTGTACAATCTGCTCTTCACAGCCACCAACGGGGTTGGCGACAATGCCACGCAAAACTTCACGCTGACGGTCAATGAAGCGCCCATATTCACCAGCATCAGCGATGCGAACTTCGCCATTGGTATCCCAGTGTCATTTTCCATCATGGCGAGTGGCTATCCGGCTCCTGCCGTTGAGTTGACCTCCGGAACACTGCCTGATGGCATCACCTATGACCCCACAACCCAGCTGCTGTCTGGCACGGCTACAGGAGCACCCGGTGCCTATCCCCTGGTTTTCACGGCATCCAATGGCGTTGGTTCCCCTGTAACCCAGAGCTTCTCGCTGGCGACGATTGTGGCAAAACCTCAGATCACTCTGCAGCCGCACAGTCTGATGGCAACGATTGGCGAAACGGCAACCTTCAGTGTCGACGCAACCGGCAGCCCTGTCCTCACCTACCAATGGCAAGTGTGCACCAGTGCCAGGAAAAACATCTGGACCGATCTGGTTGGGGAGACATCATCGGTGTACACCACGCCTGCAGCCACGCTGAAAATGAACGGTTACCAGTACCGGGTGGTCGTTGCCAATGCAGCCGGCAGTGTCACTTCTGATCCGGCTATGCTGACGGTCTATGAAACATCGACAAGTCAATCCAATGTTGAAATTGATGTCATCGGGGCATACGACAATGCCAGTACGACGATCGAGTGGACGATTGGCGTGAGCAGCCTCGGTCCAGAAAACGCAGAAGCTGTCCAAGTGACTGCCACCCTGGCCAAATTCTCCCGCTTCGTCTCGGCCGATCTTGCGTCGATCCCTGGTGCCACTTACAAAGTGCAAGGTTCCAAAGTCATGGTCAACCTCGGCACACTGTCTGGCAATTGCGAGTTCACACTCACAACCGATATCAGCCGGGCCACCTCGCCGACAGCCCTGACCGTTGTCGCGACCACAACTTCATTTGACCCAGATTTGTCGAACAACACTGCCACGGATGAAGTGATCTGGCCCTAACCCTGGAAACTTCTATTTCCAAACCCCTATGCTAACTGGCCTTGTCGGAACGAGTGTTTATGACCATTTTGATCAGGCCAGATAGCGTATGAAACTGGCAGCAAGCGGGGTGCATCTAGGGTGCTCCACAAATTCAATACGATAAGCTTCTATCATGGACGACACGAGGAGGTCTTGTTATGCGATCCAGAAAATGGTTTGTTAAACTGGGTGTGATGGTAGCCTTTTTGATGATGATCAACCTGGTTTTACCAGTCACTACGAATGCTGCAACAGGGGATTCAACAGAATTCAGGTTTCCTGCTGCAGCGAGTACGTCGGAATATGGAATCGAAATTGAACGTGTTAGCTGGTATTATTTAGGTAATATTTTTGCAGATGACACTTCCTATGTCAGTACTTCGCTCTATCCAGCTCAAGGCACGTTATATTTGGTGGCTTCCGATTTTGGGTTTGCCGCAGACACCTTTCCAGTCAATGCTGAGATCTCAGGCGTTGAAGTAGTGATCAACCGAGCCAGCTACAATGAGAATTCGATCCAGGACTACCGGGTTAAACTGTTCAATGTCTATCCTTTGGGGGAAAACAGAGCGGTGCTCAATTCCTATTGGAGCTCCAACAATACCTTGAATTATCTTTTCGAAGAGGTGACCTATGGTGGTTCAAACGACCTGTGGGGGCTTTCCAGTTTAAGCATAGAGACGGTCACCAGCTCCAGCTTCGGGGTGGGGATTTCAATCATCAACGCGGCTGATTCGTCGTCAGGTATTTCGGCTGCATTCGTTGACGACATCAAAATCAAGCTTTATTACACGGTTGCATCGCTGATCACGCCCGACCTCAGCCTGTCAGAACCTGCGTCTGCCACCTACGACGGTCAGCCTCATGCAGCGATCGTGACCAGCACCATTGAAGGCTCGGTCACGGATATCCGGTACGATGGCTCAGCCGATGCCCCGGTCCAGGCTGGATCATACAGTGTGACCGCTGACTTCACACCGGTGGATACGTCCACGTACGAAAGCCTGGTCGATGCCTATGCCGGTACATTTGTGATCGATCCGGCGCTGCCATCCGTTTTTGTGACCAACTCCCCTGTCACTTACTCAGGATCGCCTCTGGCTGCAGAAGTGTCTGGCTCTGTCGCGGGCGCGGTCAGTGATATCAAGTACAATGGCTCAACCGAACTGCCGGTTGCAGTTGGCACGTATGCCGTGACAGCTGACCTTTTGCCCACAGACACAACCAATTACTACAGCCTCGATGATGCAGCCGCCGGCAATTTCGTGATCGAGGCACCTCCCGTTATCCACACAGTCACGTTGCAGGCCAATCCGGCAGAGGGTGGCAGCACCAGCGGCGACGGCACTTATCTAGAAGGGGCCAGAGTCTCGGTTATTGCAACACCCAATCCTGGCTATGAATTTGTCAACTGGACGGAGAACAGTACAGTCGTCAGCACCAAAGCCACCTATCGCTTCACCCTGGGGACGACCGACCGTACCCTGGTTGCCAACTTCCAGGCCGTCGGAGCGAGCTGGCCCAGGGGCATCCGTTTAACTGCCACGGATATCACAGCCACCAGCGTGACTTTGACTTTGAGTCAGCCTGTTCCTGACGCGACACAATACATTGTCTACTATGGATCGTTCAGCGATGTATTTGCGGCGTCTGACGGAACCAGCCTCGTCATTGATGGGCTCACGCCAAGCACGGTCTATGTCTTGACGGTTCAAGCTGTGATCAATGGCGAAGAAACAACGGATGGACCTTCGAAAAAGATCAAAACCTCGCGCTGACTCTGACGCGGAGGCCTTCACCGGATCAAGCCCAGCGCCCGGGCCTTGTTGACACACTGGATCCGGGATGAGACCTGGAGCTTGCCGAAAATATTACCTAGATGGATTTTGGTGGTACTCAAGGAAATGGATAATTCACGGGCAATCTGCTGGTTGGTGTAACCATCAGCCAGCAGTTGCATGACTTTATGTTCCTGCCTGGTCAGACGCATGAAATCTGGCGGATGGATGCCGGAGCCCTCTGCAGTTGCATGATTGATCGGGCCGCTGGTGTGATGGAGCAGGACTTGCACGAAAGTCTTTTGCCTTTGCCCAGTGGGTGCAAAGCGATGAATCAGCGTTGACAGCGTTTCGCCTTCGTCGATAAAACTGCGGATGTACGCTTCCTCACTCCCAATTGCCAGGCTCTGGCCGAGAAAGTCCATGGCCTGGTCTGATTTGCCCTCTCTCTGGCACACGATTGCCAGGAGATTCAAGATTTCGACCGTGCTGTGTTTCCGGCCCAGCACGGTCGAAAAATCCAGCAGGCGCCGGAGCAAAATATTGGCCAGATGGGTATCACCACGCTCAATCAGAAACCGGGCAAAGACCAGGAATTCGAACTCACGGGCGCGGGACAGATCCTGATAGGGGCCGAGTTTGCAGGCATCTAACCAGCGGGCCGCGGCGTCCCGATCGCCAGATTCGAGCTTCATGCGGGCCCGGAAAGCCCTGAGCAGGTAATTCCAATGCATTTGATGGATGGGCGTGAGCCTGAGCTCGCACTCATCGAGCGTCGCCAGGACACTGGGCCAGTCACCACGCGCCTTGTTGATCCGGGCGATCGTGATCATGGCCGGGACCAGGACCCCGGGGCAGTCTGCGCGGATGGCTTTTTCCAGCGCATCCAGCAGGTATTCCATGGCTTCGTCCAGATGGTCCTGTTCATACAGATATTCGCCGGCGATCAGAGAACCATAGCCAGGCGGTTTTTTTTGCATCAAATTTTGATAATTACCAATCAGTTCACGGTAAATGTCCGGCTGCTGGCCGAATAGAGTGATCAGGTGATGCATCCGGCAGCGGTAGAACGAGACGTCACAGGGGTTGAAATCGATGTATTTGATCAAATTGAACTGGGCGCCTGCGTTGTTCGCCACCACTTTCAGGATCGAATTGACTGCTGTCAAATCTCCCTGCAGGATCAGGCAATAGGCCTGAGTCAGCAGACAGGCATTGCAGGCATAACGTTGCGCCTCATCCGGTGCATCGTTGCAGTTGACCGCCAAGCTTTCCATGCGGGTGAGCCAGCGTCTTGACGCTGTAAAATCGCCGTTCTCAGCGGCATGGGTCGCCAGGATCGCCGCAATTTCCAGGCTATTGTCCACCAGGTCTTGCGGCAGGCGCTGGATCCAGGCCAGGGCTGACTCACTGTGCCCACTGTCGATGATGGTGATGCTCTGCCCCTCTATCAGCTGAACCGCTTGCTCAGGATCGCCGCTGGCCAGATAATGCTCGATCGCCTGGAGTGGATACCCATTCTCGCGATGCCAGTGGCCAGCGATTCGATGCAGCTCAGCCACCTGGTGGGGTGCAGATTCCAGTAAATGAGCATGGAGCATGTCCCTGAACAGATGGTGATAGCGGTACCAGCTGCCTGTTTCATCCATCGGGGCCAGGAAACTGTTGCCCAGGCGGAGCGTTCGGAGCAGTTGCGCACTGTTTCTTCGTCCAGTCAGGGCATCACACAGATCCCCGCACAGGGTGTCCAGGATGGATGTTTTCAAGAAAAATTCCTGCTTGTCTGGCTCCCAAGTGCTGAAAACTTCCCGATACAGATAGTGATCCAGGGTCGCCATCGACTGGAAAGGAATCACACGCCCCTCGCTGCTGCTTCGATGATCATCCATGGACAAGGCAGCTGCGACGAGGGCGGCGGCCCAGCCTTCCGAATAGTGCTCGATCAGATCCGTTTCGTGGTCAGTGAGTGGAAGGCTGCGTTGGGCAAAGAAATCCACAATCTCCTGGCGCTGAAACTGGAGATCTTCGGTGCTCAAACGGATCAACTGTCCCTTGAGCTCAAGTGGTGCCAGATCCAGCGGCGGTTCCACCCGGCTGATCAGGATCAGATGCATCGTTGGTGGCATGTAACGGATCAAATAGGATAGGCTGTCCCAAATGGCGGGATGCGATATATCATGAATATCATCCAGCACCAGGTGGGCATCCGAGCCGAGCGCAGCCATTTTTTCCAGGATGATGCGGATGTGGGTATCGGTTTTAAAAAGCTCTGGTGAAGAAAAGACATAGCGGGTGTCGCTGCTGATGCTGGGATCATAAGCACTGCTCAAAGCCTGGCACACGTAGCGCCAGAAGATGAGCGGATCGTTATCTCTGCGATCGAGCGACAGCCAGGCGACAGGCTGCTGCCAGCGCCTGAGCCTGAGCCAATCGAGAACGGCCGTGGTCTTGCCATACCCGGACGGCGCCAGGACCAGAATCACCTTCTGCGATGCGTTCCTGTCCATTTTCTCCGCGAAGCGCAAGCGCGAAACCACATGGCCAGGAATCTCTGGCATGCAGGATTTCGTCCGGATCAGGCTGTTCGTACCACCACTGCTAAAAACCATAGCTGTCACGGGTCCTTCGATCAACACTTTTCCTATAGCCTATGCAAGATTATTATACACCATCGCACAAGTGGCAAGGGACACCGGATGCGGGTGGCGTGACATGGTTCACTAGAATTCCCTATGCTATCTGGCCTGATCAAGTTGGGGTATTTTGCCTATTTTGACAAGGCCAGATAGCATAGGGGGTTGGCGAGATGAATCAAACGACACTTTTCAAATGTTCCCATTTGGAACCCCGGACGGCCATGCTATACTGGTTAGAAAAGGGATGACGTTTATGAAAACCGTGTTCATCAGGGAATCCACCGATCGTTCCTTACCAGACGCCTCCTTGTTCGACCTCTCAGAAGCGCAATTCCATCCTTGCATCGGTTGCTGGTCATGCTGGTGGAAAACTCCGGGGGTATGCATTCACAAGGACCTGGAGGATTTTTACAGAGACTATGTCAACGCCGGCAAAGTCGTCTTTTGGGCAAAACCACAGCAGGGTTTCATCAGCAGCCAGATGAAATCCCTCTTTGACCGAATGATTCCACTTTTCCTGCCGTACACGACTTTCCGAAATGGTGGTACCTATCATAGGCCCAGGTATCCCAGATATCCCGATATTGAATTCTATTACGACTATGATTTCCAAGATGACGAAGATTATCAGATTTTCCATGCGTATGTCTACAAAGTGTTTGAACAGTTCCATGCCAGGCGGATCAAGATCGCACCAGTTTCGGATTTTGAGAAAGAAGGGGTCGTGTGAAGACGATTATTTTAAATGGTTCGCCCAAGGGAAATGTCGAAAAGTGTGGCAGCTATCTCCTGGCTCAAGCCTTTGCCAAAAAAATGAGCACACCCTGTGAGATTCGTTCCATCATCAAAGAAAACCGGCTGGACTTGATTGAATCTATCCAGCACGCGGATAACATCATTTTGATAGCTCCGAATTATATCCATTCAGTTCCGGCTCAAACACTCGATTTTCTATTGGCATTGCCCCCTGCCACGGGAAATCAGACCTTGGGATTTATCATCCAGTCCGGATATCCCGAATCCTCAGAAAGCGAAATCATCTGCCGCTATTTGAATAGGCTGGGTGAACGCTTGGGGTACACGGTTTCAGGTTCTATTGCCAAAGGTGAATGTGCCGGACTTGCTATCGTACCCGAACGGTTTAAAAAATTACTGGACGAATTTTCTGCATTCGGCGCCCTCTTTGAACAGACACGTCAATTTGACAGGCAGCTGGTCGAAAAGTTCGCCAAGCCTGTCCGCCTTTCCAAACCTCTCATGTGGCTGCTCAATGCATTGACACCACTTTCCGATGTATTGGGTTGGAACAGGATCATGAAATCCAATCAAGCTTACGAAAAGAGACTGGACACGCCGTATCTTGGACCAGCTCAAGTCAAGACGATGAATGGATGATGTAAGTCAAATAGTCCTGCTGGATCAAACACCGGGCGTCCACCTCGATATTTCCTGAATTTGCACCATTATCGGCGCCGAATGGTTATAATTTAATCTATACAGCACGTGAATGGACGAACGTTGATCGGAAGATGGAGGTTTTCCCTTGGTTTCATTGCAACTGGCTCTGGAGTTTTTCGATTTTTTCAAGACAATCAATACGATTCAGGGGATGATCTTCATCTTGGGGCTGCTTTTCCTGGCGATCGAGGTCTTTTCGCCGGGTTTTGGTGTGGCCGGGGGAGTCGGTGTGGTCTTGCTGGTCGTCGGGATCATCATGACGGCCAGATCGCTGACAGAAGCCTTGGCCATGTTTGCCATCCTGCTGCTGTTGCTGGCGGTTCTGATCGTGATTGTTTACCGCTCAGCCAAAAAGGGCAAGCTGTCGAAAAAGCTGATCCTCTGGCATGCGGCCAAGCGGGAGGCTGGTTTCAGCTCGACGGACGATGCCAGTGCGCTGGTAGGACAGGAGGGCGTGGCCCTGACGGTGCTTCGGCCATCAGGTACCGGTGAGTTCGCCGGGCGCCGTCTCGACATTGTGACAGATGGCGATTTCATTGAACGCGGCACGAAAATCAAAATCATCCGCACCGAAGGCCGCCGGATTGTCGTTAAACCGGTTGAATGAGCGGCAACGACGTAAAAATGAAAATTGGAGGAATGGATCATGACTGGTGATTTACTGTCTTACATCCTGACATTTGCGGGTATCCTGTTCGTTTTATCACTGTTTTTCAGCTTTGTTCCTGTCGGGCTGTGGATTTCCGCCGCAGCAGCGGGTGTCAAGGTCGGCATTTTCAACCTGATCGGCATGCGCTTGCGCCGCGTGGTACCGACCCGCGTCGTGAATCCGATGATCAAGGCGACCAAGGCAGGCCTGGATGTCAACATCAACCAGCTGGAAGCGCATTTTCTGGCCGGCGGTAATGTCGACAAGGTCGTCAATGCCTTGATCGCCGCCCAGCGCGCGGAAATCCCGCTCGTGTTCGAACGGGCAGCGGCCATCGACCTGGCCGGACGTGATGTACTCGAAGCGGTGCAGATGAGTGTCAATCCCAAAGTCATTGAAACACCGCTGGTTGCAGCGATCGCCAAGGACGGCATCGAATTGAAGGCCAAAGCCCGGGTCACTGTCCGGGCCAATATCGACCGCCTCGTGGGTGGTGCCGGTGAACAGACCATCATCGCCCGTGTCGGTGAAGGCATTGTCACCACGATCGGTTCGTCACTGACGCACAAGGATGTGCTGGAAAATCCGGACCGAATCTCCAAGACCGTTTTGAGCAAAGGACTCGACGCCGGTACGGCTTTTGAAATCCTGTCGATCGACATCGCCGATGTCGATGTCGGCCGCAACATCGGTGCCCAGCTGCAGACCGACCAGGCCGAAGCAGACAAACGGATCGCCCAGGCCAAGGCCGAAGAACGGCGTGCCATGGCCGTGGCCCGCGAGCAGGAAATGAAGGCGGCGGTCGTCGAAATGCGGGCCAAGGTTGTCGAAGCTGAGGCGGAAGTGCCCAAGGCGCTGGCCGAGGCTTTGCGCGAAGGCAAGCTCGGCGTCATGGATTATTACAACATGCAAAACATCATCGCCGACACCCAGATGCGCGGGTCGATTGCCAGCACGGGCAAGACCGATCTGCCAGCCGGGGAGCAGAAATGATCTGCGCTCCAGCCAGTTGCAAAGGGGATGACTGACCATGTCAAAGCTGGTCGACCAAATCCATGAAATGATCGACATCCTCGAAGCGATCGATCCCAAGGCGGCGGCCCAGTTTCGAGGCAGAGCGTCTGGCTATTTGCCAGGCGCTCCAAGTCCGTCCACCCAACCCCCGCCGGAAACACGGGACCAGTCCTCCACCCCCCGCGTTCAAGCAGCTCCCCGGCCAGAACAGACCACCCCGGATCTGCCCTCTAACCCGCTGAAACTCAACCTGACAGGTAACAACCTGATCCAGGGCATCATCCTGTCAGAAATTCTCGGCAAACCCGTCTCCCGGAGACACCGGAGACGGAGGTAAAGCCACGACACGTGGCCTTATGTGCCGTGGCCCCCAGGGACTCTTGATGGTTTGACCAAATGTGAACACCCCCACCAATGTATTTCCTGATCATTTGTCGATTTGATACGATTGTGTGATTTCACTCATTCTTTCTCGCAAATTGTGATATAATAAACAAGAACAAGTAGTGAATAACTACTTTTTAAATATTCTCTCTCGTTAGAGAGATCTTATTGGAAGATCTGCAGCGAAATTATGCGAGCAGGTTTTTTTATTTTTTCAGGCGCTCTTTGGGTTTAATTCGACTGCCTGCCCGAGGCCGCCCATGCCGCGTTTATCCATGCCCAGAAAATCAATGTCGAGCGCAAACTGGAGGCAGCCAACCGGGCTGTCGTCCCTTGCGTTACTGCCGCTTTCGGATTCGCCTCCAAATAGGCCACGGTCAAGGTCGTCCAGCGTTTCACATCTGGCTGCGCTGCTTTTTCGCCTTTTTCCGGCGGATGTTCCAGCTGACCAGCAACGTGCTGATGCTGCCGACGGCAATCGAACCAAGAATGATCAGGATCAAGGGGGCCTTGAATTCCTTGAAGATCAGACTGATCGTGACCATCTGCGCGTTGATCAAAGCAAAGATCACAGCCGGGATCAGCAGGATCAAGCCGATAATGACCTGCCAACTGACGCGGACACCTGTTGGTTTTTCAGTGCTTGGCGGCGGTTGCGAAAACTGCCAGGCAGGATCCACATTTGAACCATTAGCGCCTTTTTCCGGGTATTGAGTATTAGCCATGGCCGTCATCCTCCAAAGCAAATCAAGTTATCTATACAATAGGTCATTTCAACCACTCGTGTAAACAAAGATAGTGCTATACGTCCACGATCTTGAGAAAAATATCCCGATACTTGCCCAGTCGCTTCTGGGCTTCTTCTCTGCTGTCATCTTGGATCGAGCGGGGAATTTCAACGCGAACGGGATGCACAATCAACCGAGAAGTCCCTATGCAAACTGGCCTTATCAAATCATGTGATTTTGCCCATTCTGATATGGCCAGTTTGCGTAGGGAGTGAGCACAAGATGCATGAGAACAGCAGCTATACTGGCCTGGCACCTGTTTTTGTGCACGATTGATGAAAAAGGTTTACAATCAAATCATATCGAGAAAATCCCAAAAGAGGCAAAATCTGCGATGGAGACATCCGATGCCTGCTTTCGCTGCAGCTGTCCACTTTTGAAATAATGAAGGGTTGTACGGGATGGATCCTTTTGATGACCTGTTAAGTCAGTTCCTGCGCAAGATCGAGGAAGAGGAGGAGAAGATGCACACGGCCAACCTGATGGTCGTTGGTAAGACCGGGGTCGGCAAAAGCACGCTGATCAACAGTGTCTTCCGCGAAGATCTGGCGGACACGGGGATCGGCACGCCGGTCACCCAGCACCTCCGGAAAATCACCAAAGCCGGGGTGCCGTTGACGATCTACGACTCCAAAGGCCTCGAGCTCGACCGCGAGGTGCAACAGACAATCAAGAAAGAGATCCTCGACGAAATTGACCTCCTGATCCAGAAGAACAACAAGGACCACTTCATCCACATGATCTGGTATTGCATCAACAGCCAGTCACGCCGGATCGAGGATTTTGAAATCGACTGGATCACGACTTTTGCCGCCAAAATTCCGGTCATTGTCGTGCTGACCCAGTCCTTCGGCAAGGACTACAAGACGCTTGAAAAGCATATCCGCGACCTGAACCTGCCGCTCAAAGGCGTCCGTCCGGTCCTGGCCCACGAGCTCGAGATCAGCGATGAGTACAAACTGCCCTCATTCGGCCTCAAGGAACTGGTCGACCTGACCTTCGACTGCTTGCCCGAGGCAGCGCATGCGGCTTTCATCAATGCCCAGAAAATCAATGTCGAACGCAAGCTGGAGGCAGCCAACCGGGCCGTCCTTCCCTTCGTCACAGCCGCTTTTGCCGAGGGCTTCAATCCCCTGCCCTTCGCCGATGCTGCCCTTTTAGTCCCGACTCAGCTGGCCATGCTGGCCCGGCTGACCGTCATTTTCGGCGTCCCCTTGAAAAAATCAATCCTGACAGCGATCATCACCGGCGTCTTGGGAACCGGCGGCGCCACGGCCATCGGCCGGACGATCGTCGCCAATCTGTTCAAACTCCTGCCCGGTGTCGGGACCGCAGCGGGTGGCGTGATCAGCGGCACCACTGCCGCGACCATCACCGCCGCCTTCGGCTTTGCCTACAACCAGGCCATGGTCAAAGTCGTCAAGCGATTCTATGCCGGTGAAAGCATCACGGAAAAAGAAATGGTCGCGCTCATGCGCCAGACCTTCCACGAACAGATGAAAAAGGGCATCGACCGGGAACAGCTCCAATAAAACCAGAATCGACATCAGGCGTCCTGGTGTGGATGACCTGCAGGCAAGGGTCGACCAGGCCGAAAGACTCATAGGCGATCATGTTCCAAACTTACACCAATTTGCGAAAAATGGCGCGATACTCGTCCAGCCGCTTCTGGGCCTCTTCCCTGCTCTCATCCTGGATCGAGTAGTAGACCTTGATCTTGGGCTCGGTGCCAGAGGGGCGGACCGCAATCCAGGAATGGTCTGCGAGGATGAATTTGAGGACGTTTTCGGCGGGCAGGCCGTCGATGCCCTGGGCATAGTCTTTGGCAGTCTGGAGTGCGGGGATGATCGACTGGCCGTGGGCCCGCAGCTGTGCCATGATGGCCTGGATTTTCGCGGCACCGTCGGCGCCTTTGAGGGTGAAGGCATCGAGCGCATCGAGGAAAAAGCCGTATTGGCGGTAGAGTTCGTCGAGGGCGTCGATCAGGGTGTGGCCCTGGTCCTTGTGCCAGGCAGCCATTTCGACGATCAGCAGCGAGGCGACAACGGCGTCTTTATCGCGGGCGTGGGTGCCGACAAGGTAGCCGAAGCTCTCTTCACAGCCGATGACAAATTGTTTGTCACCGGTCTTTTCATAGGAGTTGATCCGGTCGCCGATGTACTTGAAACCGGTCAAGGTGTCCTCGACTGCGAGGCCGCGGCTGCGGCCAATCGTTGCGCCGAGCTCGTTGGTGACGATGGTCTTGACCAGCAGCGCATGGGGTGCGACAGTGCGATGGCGGGTGACGAAATCGACCAGCAGGGCGCCGATCTGGTTGCCGGTCAGCAGGATGAAATCGCCCTGATGCCGGACGGCAACACCGACGCGGTCGCAGTCGGGATCGGTGCCGAGGACGAGATCAGCCCCTTCGGCCTTGGCTTGCTCGATGCCAAGGGTCAGGGCGTCGCGCTCCTCCGGATTGGGCGAGCGCACGGTCGAGAAATCGCCATCGGGCTGTTCCTGGCTGGCAACGATGGAAACGGAGAAAGGCTCCAGAACGGCCCGGACGGGGATATTGCCGGTGCCATGGAGCGGCGTGTACACCAACCGGATGGCGGATGGTTGCTGGTAGATAGACTGTTTCCGGACCTCGGTCAAATAGGCCTGGAGCACATCATCACCGATCCAGTAGAGCAGTCCATTTTGCGCGGCTTGATGCAGGGGCGTTACGGGGATCTGCTGGTAGTCGGTGATGGCGTTGACCTGCTCGATCACGCGCCGCGCGTCAGCGGGCAAGATCTGGCAGCCGGTTTCGTCGTAGACTTTGTAGCCGTTGTATTCCCTGGGATTGTGGCTGGCGGTGATACAAATGCCCGCCTGGCAGCCCAGATGCTGGACCGCAAAGGACAGGACAGGTGTCGGCATCAGGGTTTTGAACAATGCGACCTGGATCCCGGCGGCACACAGGACAGAAGCGGCTTCAGCGGCGAATTCGCGCGACAAGTTGCGGGAGTCATAGGCGATGGCCACCTGGCAGGAACACGCCACATTGCTTTTCAGGTAGTTGGCCAGTCCCAGCGTCGCGCGGCGAACGGTGTAGGCGTTCATCCGGTTGGTCCCGGCGCCCATCACACCGCGCAAACCACCGGTGCCAAATTCCAGATCACGGTAAAAGCGGTCCTCGATCTCTTTTGGGTCGGTGATAGCCTGCAGTTCCGCGCGCGTTGCTTCATCAAAAGTCAACCATTGGTTGTATCGTTCCTGGATCGTCATGATGCTCCTACCAGTCCTTTTATCGTGCGATGAGTCGATCGAAACCATTGTAGCGGTTTTCGCCGCGATCGGCCACGGGGTGCCTGGTGGTCACGGGGGATGAAATTTTGAGAGGGCATGAATATGTAACTGGCACACCCTACGCAAACTGGCCTGATCAAAACAAGTGATTTCACTCATTTTGATCAGGCCAGTTTGCGTAGGGTTTTGAATTCATAAGACAGGCGAATGTCCTGCATCGTGCGGACAATCGTGTCTGATTACGGACTCGGCGGATAATACGTAAATGTTTCGGATGAAATACATGAATCAATCAAATTACCTTTCGCGTCGCAAATTTCAAGGACTATTATTAATTCATACGGAGTAGAAAAAGGTGGAATGGCGGACTCCATGTATGCTGGAGCAGAGTAATCTTTTCCGGAGCCTCTGATCGCATTATAAGAAGACGCCCATTCAAATTCTGGATCACTTCCATCCAAGATGCGAAGCCAGAAACCCTTTGCTTTCGGAATATTTTCCCAAGTCACATAACACTCTAGCGTACCATCTGAATGAACACTATAATAATCAACATCAAACGAGGCGGAAGGCTTTGCGGCCAAAACAGAACCTGTAACACTCATCAGAAGCGCAAGAAACAATAAGAAACTGATTGTCTTTTTCCAAGTTTTACTGTTCATTTTCACCACTCCTTAAAACTCAAGCTCGAGTCACAAATGATCTGCATGACAGCCAAATGCATAATCTGGCGGTCGCAACACCTCCTTTACACAAAAAAACCGACCCTCGACTTGGCCGGTTACGCTGTTCGCTCTGGCCTGATCAAGCGTCCAAATAAGATCAGACCTTCTTCGCATCCAGATTTTATAAATTTTGCTTATTATGTCTATATATTGATTGTATCACACATCCGATCAGCGGAGATACTTTCTTTGTTTGAGTCGAGTAGGCCCGGGGAACTTCCCCCCGAGCCTCTCACAGAACTGGACGTGACAGTCTCCCGTCATCCAGCTCTTGTCATCAAGTCGCTGGGCCTGTAGCCCAATTGCCATTGGTAGAACAAATCAGGAGATCTTTTGGCCAGCTGGCCTAACCAGATAAAGGCTTGCCTTCTACTCCGTTGCAATCTCTTGTATTTTCTTCTTGCCCATTCCATTAGCATGAGATTCACATAGTCCAAACCTTTTAGTCGCGCTTCCTTTTTGTTGAAATGAGTAAAGTAATTCGCCCAGCCCCGGATCACAGGATTCATTCTCTGTGCCATTTCTTCTGGCGTCCAGAGAGACCCTTTCGTACGAAATTCCCTTATTTTATCCCTGAACTGTTGGGCAGCCGCTTTACTGACTGCTGGGGAAAAGGCGTGAAACCAGTTTCCCCGCTTTGTCTTGACCCAGCGCATCCGAAACGTGTATCCCAGAAAATCAAAACTCTCATGTTCCTGTCGCGGGCTGTTGGTTTCTTTGCGACAGTAAACAATCCGAGTCTTGTCCGGGTGTAATTCCAGCTTGCAAGCGGTCATTATTTTCTTAAGTCGGCCAAGTAGTTGTTCGGCCTCCTCTTTGCTTCGGCAGTGGATGACAGCATCATCAGCATATCTGGCCCAGGGATTTCCCGGGTTCTGGGCGATCATCCAGCGATCAAATGCATAGTGCATGAAAAGGTTTGCTAGCACCGGTGAAATAACGCCCCCTTGCGGGGTTCCGGAAGTCCTTTTCTTAACTGTTCCATCCGGCATAATCATGTCTGCCTTCAGGAATCGTTCGATGTATAGGATCATCCATTTGCTGTCGGTGTGCTTGCGCACCACCTGCATCATCAGGTCGTGATCAATATTGTCGAATAATCCAACAATATCAAATTCCAGTACCCAATTCATTTTCCAGCACCGCTCGCGGGTTACCCGCACCGCATCGATTGCTGATTTGTTCGGCCGATATCCATAAGAGTCCTCATGAAACATCGGTTCCACCAGCGGTTCAAAACACATACGGACCACCATTTGGGCTGTCCGGTCGGCAATCGTTGGAATGCCGAGCAATCGCTTTTTGCCATTCTTCTTGGGAATTTCCACTCCTTTAACCGGTTTGGGAAGTAGCTTCCCGAAACCATCCGGTTCCAGAGTTTGTACAGGTTGTTCTTCAGATCCTTTTCAAAGCTTGTAAAGTCTTCGCCATCAATGCCGGGTGCCCCATGATTCGCTTTAACGCGTTTGTAGGCTTCCAGCACCAACTGTTGTGAGATCTCAAACGATTTCCCTTCTTTCATCAAGTCCTCCCATTTCTGGTTGTTCAACTTAGAAGTTAAGATGACTGGATCCCTTCGCTCCACGGCCATTACAACCACTTCATCACTACTACGAATCCATCCGCACCTGTGTCTTGCTTCGCTACTCTCATCCTCGTCGTGTCTGCGCTTGGATTTCTCGCTTGTCATCAAGACGACAGGCTTCTCCTGTTCCTTGCCAAAGCCTGTACCTTGCTCCTGCAGCTTTTACGCCGGCGGCCATCTGGTCAGTAATCAGGTTTCCTCCAGACTCTTCCCGGTGACCAGACCCTGTCCCCGGTTTTGACTCGCTCTTTAATAGGTTAACGACGTTTCATCAGCTGTTCACTTTCGTTCAGCTTCAAGGCACTTACCTGACCGGTTTCTCCAGTCTTTTCCCTCTGCGCTCAGCACCAAGGCTTTTGACCTCAGCACCCAGGGGTGGTTTGAAATCAGCACCTGAATGCCGATTTCGGAGGACCTACCTCCATCTTTAGCAAAGCATTGTTCAGTTGCTCGTTACATCACCTTCCCTTTCTTTGCAACTGTCCATTCAGGACACACGGTCTGGCACCCTAAATCATCCCGATGATAAAAAAACCAACATGGGTCATGGCGTGGGCGATCATGGCTGACTCGAGGTTTTTGCGCCAGAAGAGCCAGCCAAAGACGAGGCCACCCAGCGCGTTGAGCAGAACGGTGCGCAGGATGATCGGTGTGGTCAGGGTGACGGAGGCGGCCAGGGCAGGCAGGTGACCGAGACCAAACAGGATGGCGGCCAGAACTATGGCCGACCAGGCAATCACGGATGTTGGCTGGCATACCGTGGCGGATTGCTTTGAAATTCGCTTGGCCAGCAGGCAGCCGAGCCAGACAAAGAGCGACATCAGGCCCCAGCGCAACAGCAATTCCTCCGTGATGCCGCCATAGAGCAGGCCCAGGAGCAGCTGGAGGTAGGGATTGCCCTCCGCGGATACCAGTGATTGGAACTCGGCGCCCATGAAGGGTAAAAACAGGCGGTCCAGCAGGGTGATCAATGCGGCCAGTAGCAAACCCAATGCCGCTGACTGAGGGACGGTGCTGCTGAGGCGTGGCCAAACGGGCGTGTGACGGATCATTTTTTCAGACAGCAGGGAGACCAGGCCAGTTCGAGGGGCCAGCAGGCAGCCAATCGCAACGGCTATGGCCAGCAGCATGGCTGGCTGGAGCAAGGACAATAACACGAGCAGCGGGATCGGCAGTTGCAAGAGTTCGGGCTGGATTTGCTGGACTCGAGCCAGGCTGGGGAGGATCGCAATCGGCAACGTCAGAACTCCGATGAGACCCACCGCTAGTAAAATCAAAAATGATTTCCAGAAGTCATGTTTCTCGCGCATGTATGATCCCCCTGCAAATGTCTGGTACCTCTATCATAATACAAGTTCCTACACAAACTGGCCTTATCAAATTAAGTGATTTTGCCCATTCTGATAAGGCCAGTTTGCGTAGGGAGCCGGGTGGGGTTAGGGTAGCGGGTGTATAATGTAAGTAGGATTAAATCGTTTCAACTTCATAAGTTGTGGATGTGTGGATTGCCTGGCTGGATTTGGACGCTTTTGCCAGGCAGGAGCAAGCAGCGTAACCGGCCACGTGGCCGGTTATTTTTATGGGTTGATAGGAGCTGGTCTTTTATGTGGACGAGCAAAAGGCATGGATGGCGGGGCGTCTTTGGACACAGTTGCGCCATCTGGATGGTGTTGATGCTGATCACCCTCTGGTCTGCAGGCTCTGTTTCAGGAGAAGCTATGGGGGTTCCGCCTGAGACGGAAGCAACGGTCGCAGAGCGTCTGGTCGTTCCGTTCTACTACATCGATGATGTTATTGGCACGATCCGGATACCGAGCGCGTCGATCGATGTGACAGTCTACCAGGACGACAACGAACAGAATATGACCCGCGGCGCTGGTCATTACCTTGGTTCATTTCTGCCAGGCCAGGACGGCAACATCCTGATCGCCGGTCATCGGACCTGGGATGTGTTCTACAAGTTCAAAGATCTGGAAATCGGCGATGTGGTCTATTTTGAAACGACCTATGGATACTATGTCTATCAGGTGGACCGGTTCCAGATCATCGAAGGGACGGACGACTCGATCGCAGTCGATGGCGGCTTTGAGCAGCTGACGATGTACACGTGTTACCCCTTTGACTACAAAGGGAATGCGCCACAACGCTATGTCGTAATTTGTACACTGCTGCCAGCGCCAGCCAAGCCAGAAATCCTGTCAGCCAGGCAGGTCACGCCGACTCGGATCCGGCTGAACTGGACAGCAGTCGAAGGCGCAGCGCGCTATGAAATCTTCCGTTCGACTGACCCGGATGGGGAATTTCGCAAAATCTACACCGCCTTTTCGACCAGTTTTCTCAATATCACGTGCAAACCGGGCGTGACGTATTTTTACAAGATCCGAGCCTATGCCTACACCAACGGGAAAAGGGTCTACGGGCCTTTCAGTGAGGTGGCACCTGGCACCTAGGCCGGATTGCTGACGAAGCCATAGACGGCAGAGGTCTGGTTATTCGCAAATTCGATGTAGCTCATACCATCCATGACAACGCTGTTCGAGTCCAGGTTGGCGATCAGACCGGTTTCCTCAATGTAGACGATGCCGAGGTTGGGCGTTGATTGCAGAGCGGGCGGAATCGGCAAGCGAACCGTGAAATTGCCGCGAACGGCTTCCTGGGCGACAATAGATTCCGTGACGGTGCCATCTTTTTTTGTAACCCGCTGCATCAGGTCGACCTGATAGGTGTCCAGCAAGGACTTGGGGATTGTCTGGAGATTGACGCGAGCTTGCTGGATATAGGCAAAGCCCTCCACCCCGGCGGTGACGGGCACCGCTTCGAGCCAGAATTCGACCTTGGTCGTATCGGCCATCCATTGTTCGGGAATGGCGACGAAATATCGCAAATCAGTCGTCAGCGCTATAGGCTGGCCTGGGGCAAGGATGGTCAAGGGTTCGAGCTTTCCCGGCGGGGCTGGTGCCTTCTGCGAAGGATGGCCACTGGAATCATCGTCTGTTTGCTCATCGGACGGCTTGAAAAACGGATAGGATTGTCCTTCCTCGATCGACCAGACGGCGTCAAAGTCCCAGTCCACAAAAGTGGCCTGAGCTTTCATTTCCAGCGTCGTCCTGGGTAGGCCTTCACCAACCAGATCCGTTCCAGCCAGGTCTTGGTCATAATATGAGCTCGTGATCGAACTGGTGTCCGATGCATAGTAGCCGACCAGGCCGCCTGATTCTGGCGCCATGCCACTGACTATACCGGCCGCATAACACTCGCTGATGTCACCCGATGAAATGCGACCGACCAAACCGCCTGCATAACCCGCAGTGTCGCTGTTGGTAACGGCAGACTGGGCGTAGGATTGCGACACCGAACCCATGACTTCACCGATCAAGCCACCGACCGGATAGCTGGATGTATTCGTCACCGAACCGGTCACCGAACAACGATTCACAGAATCACCTTTTTGTGTCATCGGCAACAATAGCCCGACCAAGCCGCCGGTCGATGATGCGCCACCTGAGATCTGGACATCTTCCAGGTTCAGGTTCTTGACCTGGCCTTCAGTCACCAGTCCGAAAAATCCGATGCCCCGCGTGTCCAAATCCAGGGACTGATTGGCAGCCTGATCGATCCGAAGGCCGCTGATCGTATAGCCACAGCCATCAAAAGTGCCGGCAAAGCCATGGCGAACCGTCATTGAATACGGGGGATTATCAAGTAGAATGTCATAGACGCGGCCGATTGGCAGCCAATAATTGGCAGAGAGATCGATGTCATTGGCCAAGGTTATCGTTTTGCCACTGAAATTGACCAAATCCGAATCTGTCTGGTACATCAGATAGGCGATACCGGCAAGCTGTGCCGCGGTGGACAAAACATAGGAAGAATCGGATTCGTTGCCCTCGTACCAGCTGATATCGTAATTTCCTTCATCATTCCAGTGATTCAAAACCGGCTGGGCCCCGATATCTCCGGGGATCATCCAGGCATTCGAGAAAACAACCAGGGCGATGATAACTAAAAATACGATGGATTTTTTACAAGTGTCCATGCGGCCAGATCCTTTCATATCACACAAAATGAATGTCTCAAAGGGTGGATTCGAGGTAATGTATTGTGATGTGAATATGTTACTTCGGTTTGAGCATGCGTGTTAATGAAATTGAGCCACTCTGTTAATCAAATAGGGCCACCGTGTTAATCGGCGAGAGCCACCCTGTCTAGCTTCCAGTAAACTGGAGCAATGCGGCGCTGACAACAGCTCGCAAATATAGACAGGGAGGTCATCAATATGACTGATTATCGCGAAATTCTGCGGCTGCATAGCCAAGGAATCAGCCAAAGGAGCATCGCCGTCAGTAACGGCTGCTCACGAAACACCGTCTCGACCGTTCTCGAAAGGGCATCTCAACAAGGGCTTGAATGGGATCAGGTCGGAGACCTGACCAACGCTGACTTGTTCCAGCGACTCTACCCGGAACATCAGCAGCAATTAACATTTCGAAGTGTTCCAGACTGTGAGCACATCCACCGTGAACTGGCCAGAAGCGGTGTCACATTGACCCTTCTCTGGCATGAGTACTGCGAAAAATGCCGCCTGAATCAAGAAATCCCGCTGAAATACACCCAGTTCTGCAACTACTATCGGAAATTCGCTGCCACTACCAAAGCGACCATGCATATTTCCAGAAAACCGGGCGAACAGTTAGAAGTTGACTGGGCCGGCCAGACTGCCCATTTCATTGACCGCGACACCGGCGAGAAAATCATCGCCTATGTTTTTGTAGCTGCGTTGTCCAGCAGCCAGTATGCCTATGTCGAAGCATTTCCATCGCAGAATCTCGAGTGCTGGATCACTGCCCATGTGCATGCGTTCCGATTCTTTGGCGGTACAACGCGCATCCTGGTTCCGGACAATCTCAAAACCGGGGTCACAAAGGCGTCCTGGTATACGCCGGAAATCAATAAAACTTATCATGAAATGGCTGAGCATTACAGCATGGCGGTCATTCCGGCCCGCGTCCGTAAACCCAAGGACAAACCAAGTGCTGAAGGTACGGTCGGGGTCATTTCAACCTGGATCCTGGCGGCCCTGCGGCATGAGAAATTCTTTACCCTGCGCGAACTCAATGAAGCGATTTTCGAGAAGCTGGACACCTTCAATAGCAAGGATTTTCAGAAGAAACCCGGCAGTCGGTTGAGCACCTTCCTGGCAGAAGAAAAACTTATGCTCCAACCCTTACCGGCTTCTTCGTACGAATTGGCAACCTGGAAGATCGCAACCGTGCAGTTCAATTATCACATATCCGTCGATAAAATGTATTACTCCGTACCGTACGAATACATCCGCCATCAGGTCGACGTTCGAACCACTCGAAACATCATCGAAGTCTTCTATCACAATCACCGGATCTGTTCCCATCCGCGGATATACGGCATTGCCGGTCAATACAGCACCATCGTTGAGCACATGCCGGACGACCACAAACAATATACTTCGTGGAATGCCGAGCGTTTCATCAGCTGGGCTAACAATGTCGGAACCAATACAAAAGCCGTTGTTGAAGCCATTCTGGCGTCTCACAAAATCGAACAGCAGGGCTATCGAGCCTGCATGGCATTGCTCAAATTAGCTGACCGTTATTCGCTGACTCGTCTGGAAGCTGCCTGTACCAAGGCTTTGAGCTACACCCCCAATCCCAGTTATAAAAATATCGCGACGATCCTGAAGTCCGGTTTTGACAAGGTCAACACTGAAGAACCAGATGCCCAACCAGCCAAACCGAAAGATGCCGAAGACTATAGCTTCACACGCGGAGCCGGCTATTACGGGAGGGTCAAACAGTGATCAACGCAACAACGACAACCAAGCTTCAGGAAATGAAACTGCGAATCATGGCTGAATCATTCAACCAGCAAATTCACGATCATGCATTTTCCACGCTGACTTTCGAGGAGCGATTCGGTCTCATCGTCGATTCTGAATGGAACCAACGGAAGAACAACAAATTAGCCCTCTTGCTTCATCAGGCTGGATTCTCTGACACCGGCGCCAGTATTGAAGATATCGAATATCATGCTGATCGTGAGTTGGACAAGGCACTGATCATCCGCTTGTCGACCTGCAATTATATTCATGAAAAGCACAACATCATCGTTTTAGGTGCTTCCGGCGCCGGCAAGTCCTACATGGCCTGTGCTCTTGGCGTCGCCGCCTGCCGTAATTTCATCAAAACCAGATTCATGCGTTTGCCTGATTTACTCAACGACATCGCGGTCGCTCGCGGACAAGGAACGTACAAAAAGCTCATGACACAACTCAAAAAATTGCCGCTGCTAATCCTGGACGAGTGGATGCTGGTTCCGCTCAGCGAGTCCGAAGCCAGGGATCTGCTGGAAATTGTCGAAGCGCGGCACAAGCGAGCCTCAACGATATTCGTTTCACAATTCTCACCAAAAGGCTGGCACAGTCGCATTGGCAGCGAAGGCACTCTGGCCGACGCAATCCTAGATCGAATCGTCCATGATTCCTATGAAATCTTTATCGCCGGCGAGGATTCGATGCGCAGACGAAAGGGCATTAACTCGAAAAAGCATTGATTCACAGACATCAGCAGGGTCGCTGACTAAATCGTTGGCGGCTCTGCCCACTGTCATTCTGGTCCTATATCGTTAACAATGTGGCTCAATCGGTATTAACACAGCGGCTCCGCCGCACTGAAATATTCATGATGGCCTGACAGGATAATTAGAATGAATAGAATGAGTGTAATTATAACACGGCTCTAAGTTTTGCGTAGCCAATTCACCACACCGGAAATTGCTGGCCACACCCGCTATAGACCGCACCTTGCCGACCAATTTCCGCTCTGGTGGCCTGGCACCCTAATCACCAACGCAATGATCAGGAGGAGGGCAGTCATGAGCAAGACGGACAAAAATGAAATCCCGTCCATGGACCTTTGGCTCAAAGAAGCCAAGTCAGACCCGCGCGCAGCCAACTGTGGGATGTATCTTTTTCACAACGGCGTCGTACGCAAGACGGCCAAGGCGCACGTGCGGCTGAACGAAGAAGGCACGCTGCCGGTCACTGGTCTGTTGTTTTCCTACGATGCGCAAAAGGTCAGCGATGCAGTCGCAATGGCTTTGAGGATGGAAGGGATCTATTATGTGCGGGCCTGGCTGAACGAGGGAAAGCTTGACGTTGGTGATGACATCATGCTGGTTCTGGTCGGCGGTGACATCCGCCCTCATGTGGTGGCAGCCCTGCAGGCTTTGGTCGAAGAACTCAAAACCAACTGCGTCATGGAAACAGAGTTATTTTCAAGGAAGTAAAACCGTGCAAATCGCACTAACAAAAAAAGCTGGCTGATCCCTTGGGTGTATAAACGCCACATTCGCAGGAAAGTGAAAATCCGCTATTTTCATGGACGGCAAACTGGACCAAAGTGTGGGAAAAGCGTCGCGAATGAGTGCGCAGACGGTGTCTGCCCTCGACATCAATCCCCGAATGCTGGAAACGATCGAGAAACTCCCTATGCAAACTGGCCTTATCAAATCAGGTAAAATTGACCGATTTGATAAGGCCAGTTTGCATAGGGACCACTTGGGTGGAGATGGCACCTTACCTGTGCGCTTCGTTGTGGCGTTCTGTGACTTGTTGTTCGACGAGTTTAATTAAATATCAATTTCGATAAGTTTCATCACATGAACTTGTCTATCTGCATAATCATTTTGAATTCATCTGATTTCCAATTGACTAATATGGCAATCACCTTATAATCAGCTTATCAGATCAAACAAAGTCGATCACAGTCTTTCAACATCAAACAAACAACATGTAGACCCTGCGATGATCTATTCCAGATCATAATGGCAGGCCGGGCGAAAAGGAACGAGGATTTATGCTAGGTGCCGAGCGTTTGGAAATTATCCAGAATCTGGTGATTGAGCAGGGCTTTCTGACGGTCGAGGAACTGGCCCAGCAACTCGACGTCAGCCTCATGACCATCCGGCGCGACCTTGACAGGCTGTCAGCCAAAGGGGTCATCGAGCGTTGCTACGGTGGGGCCACTTACCGGGCCGAGACCAGTCGCGAGAAAGACTACGACTTAAAGAAAAGCGAGCATCATACCAGCAAGCAAGCCATCGCCTGCAAGGCCATTGAACAGATCCGTGACGGGGATGTCCTGTTTCTCGATTCAGGCACGACCACTTTCGAAATCGCACCACTGCTTAAAAAGCGCAGCAACCTGACGGTTTTCACAAACGATCTGGCGATCGCCTCCTATTTGCAGACAACAGATGTGACCCTTTTCCTGATTGGCGGACAAGTCCAGAGAGAAACCGGGACTTTGTTTGGTGAGACGGCGCTGGACATGCTCAGCCGATTTCGTTTCAACGTTTCCTTTATCGGTGCCATGGCGATCGATGCTACCTACCAGGTCCTATCACCGACGATTGAAAAAGCCTATTTCAAGCAGAAAATCCTATCCGTCAGCAGCCGCAATTTCCTGGTGGCTGATTCGAGCAAATTTTACCAGCAGTCGATGGTCAGCGTCTGCAATCTGGATCAATTTACCGGAGTCATAACGGATCGCAGCTTTTCTCCCGGTGAACTGAAAAAAATCGACGAAAAAGGAATCATGATCCTGCGTGCCGAAGGGAGTTTAACATGCACACCGTAATCATTGCCGATGATTTCACCGGCGCCAATGCCACAGGCGTCCTGCTGAAAAAGAAAGGTTTTCCAACCTTGACCATCCTCGATATCCATTCAGCGGATTTGTTGCAATTGGCCACCCAGAAAGCCATCTCGATTTCAACCAATTCCCGTTCCATCCCCGCACAAGAGGCCTACCAGGTTGTCAGGAAAACCGCCGAAGCGTTCTCCGGCATGACAGTCCAGCTTTTCGCCAAGCGGATTGACAGCACCTTGCGCGGCAACCTCGGCTTTGAGACAGACGCCCTGCT